>Ga0123519_10000707_pt1 | contig 58361 bp, 52 predicted proteins | sample YelNatPaOPRAMG02_FD_87396 | JGI IMG/M metagenome (GOLD analysis project Ga0123519, IMG submission 87396) | Hot spring microbial communities from Yellowstone National Park - Yellowstone National Park OP-RAMG-02 (version 2) | ecosystem: Environmental > Aquatic > Thermal springs > Hot (42-90C) ...
AGCTCATTGTAGTTTCTGAAGGTTTTCTTAAGAATTGGAACATAACCTTTGATCTCTTCCGCCGTCATGAATTGGAACTGATATTCTCCAATGTATGGTGATGGCTCACCTTCTCTGCTGATGAACTCGATATGCATCAGAGGATCACCAGATCCGATCGTTATCGGCATCCTCTCATTACTGAGGTTCACAAGCTCTAGGGCTAATCTTCCCACAAACCCGCTGTGGACCTTGGCAGCATTAAGGAAAGAAAGGCCCATCCTTCCGAACTTGCTCTTTGCCGTAAGGTATGCGACGTAGTTTGGTGGAGTGAAGACGATCTCGTGGGAAATCAGGTTCTTATGTTCTAGGTACTGTAGACTCGTCGTCTTTTCAACAGTCAGGATGTAGCCATCTCCATCTAGGTGGCCTTCGTCGTAAGGCTGTATCACCTTGTACTTTTTGATAAGCTCCAACAGCCTGTCTCTTCCCATAATGCACATGGTTAGCGTGGTGATCGAATTCCGACCTCTATAAATTTATTCCGTTTCCAACCTTGCAATAGCCGACCTGAGCGTTTGATTGGATGCATCATAACAGTGGTGGAGGTAACTCTAATTCAAGGCTTGGCATAGTAATTTTCATGGTGGGGTGAAGCCTCCGAATTGGATGTCGCGCTTGTTTTTCCTAAAATTCGACTCCAATATTGCCATCATGAAGAGCACGGGCCCGAGGGGATTGTCGGGCATGAAAACCATTCGAACCCCTGATTTTCTGCTCCGGAGGCAGATACCATAATCCGTACTTGGCCACGGGCCCATTAAGTTATTTTTAACTAACTTTATTTACTTTGCCAATGCCTCAATCCCGCCTTTTGGGCACCAAGTTTGGAAGACCCCTCGACTAGACTAGAGACCTGGGCTTCTACTAAGCTTAGGCCAACTTAAAGCCTTTCATTGCAAGGCATAGCCAGCTAAGTGGTTAAAGGTTAATTATTGTTGGAGAACTTTCAGCAAAAAGCAAGTTACATATAAGGCGCTTCGGGGGTTTGTCGCTGAGAGAATGGCCGAGGTCGTTGGCAGAGGCATTTGGCTAGATAAAGTTGCCCAGAGGGTTATCGAGAGGGAAAAGAAACTGGGTAGAAGCCTTGACTTGGTCAGGGTTGAGAGTGGTGTAGGGGCCTCAGGCATTATACATCTCGGAAGCGTTGGGGATGCCATAAGGGCTTATGGGGTGAAGCTTGCGATAGAAAATTTGGGTTACAATTCAGAGCTCATCGCCTTCTCTGACGACATGGATGGATTGAGGAAGGTTCCCGCAGGCCTCCCTGATTCCCTCGAGAAGTATCTGTCTCATCCTGTCTCAAGGATCCCAGATCCTTTTAGTTGCCACAGCTCTTTCGGCGAGCACGTGAGCAGCCTCCTGCTTGACGCCCTCGACAGGTGCGGCATAAAGTACCGATTTCAAAGCGCTTCGAACGCATATTCAAAGGGATTGCTAACCGACCAGATTATCACAATCATGCGAAACGCGGAAATCGTTGGCCGAAAGATAAAGGAGATGCTCGGTCAGGAAAAGTTCGAAAAGGTTCTTCCTTACTTTCCAATCTGCAGCCGTTGTGGAAGGATCTATGTCGCTGAAGCTTACGATTTCCTACCAGAAGAAAGGAAGGTTCTATACCGGTGCAAGGGCGCGAAGGTTGGAGGCAGGTTTTTGGAGGGATGCGGTAATGAAGGGGAGGCCAGGATATGGAAGGACGAGGGCAAGCTCAACTGGAAGATCGAATTTGCTGCCAGATGGGCAGCGCTCGACATCAGGTTTGAGGCACATGGAAAGGATATAGCTGACTCGGTGAGGATCAATGACTGGATCGCCGACGAGATATTGAAGTATCCTCATCCCTACCATGTTAGGTATGAAATCTTCCTCGACAAATCTGGACGCAAGATATCCAAATCTTCGGGCAACGTCATAACGCCCCAGACTTGGCTGAAATATGGTTCTCCTGAATCACTTCGGCTTCTCATGTTTAAGAGGATAATTGGTAGCCGTCGCCTTTCCATCGAGGATGTGCCAACATATATGGATGAGTATGATTATTTAGAAGATGTATATTTCCAAAAAGCTCATGTTGGGAACGCCGATGAACTTCGAAAGCTTCGAGGATTGTATGAATATGTTAACCTCTTAAACCCGCCAAAAGCACCATCGATCCATGTACCATTCAGATTGCTGATCTCCTTGGCCTCAGTTGCACCTTGTGATAAAGAGATTGAGTATATTGTGAAGAAGCTCCAATCCTACAAGATGATCTCCGAACCTGACGGCACCCTATTGGAGAAGATCCGCCTTGCATTGTCTTGGGCAAAGGACTTCCAACAACCGAAGACAGAGATAAGCCTGAGTCCTCAGAAGAAAAAGGCTCTGGGAGAGCTTGCCAAGTTTATACTCTCTGAGGAAAAAGCGGAGGAAATTCAGGCGGAGATTTTTGCTGTGGCTAGGAAAAATGGTCTTCGCCCTCCAGTGCTTTTTGAGACGATTTACAAAATTCTCATTGGAACCAGCAGTGGACCCCGTCTTGGGCCATATATCGTTGACATGGGAAGGGAAAAGGTAGCTCGAATCCTCACGCAGTTTTCCGAGGAATCCAGTTAATGTTGGGTGATCCCCCATGCCCTCTGGCCTTAGCGGAATTGTCGCCCCCTTTTTATGCTGCCTTACCTACATCATCCAAATCCTTTCTGTTATTGCGTTCTATTGGGGTCTTGGCCTACCCATCGAACTAAGTGAGTGGAGCACTTGCCTGCTTCCAGAATTCCTTCTGTTGGTCGGAGTTCTGACTGTATTAGCTGCTTCTTGGAGGGCCTTATTGGAGGATCTGAGTGGTTCGAAAAGGCTTTCCAGGCTCTTGGTTCGTGTTAAAATTGGAAGGAAAATTTTTGGCATGCTTCTGGGATGGGAAATCGTGTCAGCTACTTATCTCCTTGCGAACTTGGGCCTTGCTACCATAAAATTGTTCGACTTTACATCCTTCCTTTTCACCTGGCAAGATTCTATCTTTTATGCACTTCTTTTGAGCCAGCTGGCCTCCTCCACATGCGTAGTAGTTGTAGCAGGCTTGATAGGGCGTTTTGCATGACCTTCAGTAATAGAAAGGATTGATGTCTCAATCTCAAGGCCAAACGTTAGCAGAAAAGGAGGTAAGCCTTGAACTAGAAGATGTGGTTTGGATCGGACACTCTAGCACATATTCTAAAAATTCATAAAAAAGGTTATAGCTTTTAAAAGCCCATTACAATAGGCGTGAATGTATGAGGGACTTGTGGGGAGGATGAAGAGGAAAATAATTGCAAGGCATCTATGGAGAATTATCAGGAGGTGGAAATGTTCCATCACGGCAATATTAGCGTTGCTGTTGATGGTTTATGTTTTATTCTGGATCGACAATCCCCTGATGGAAATGTTTTTTTTCCATTGGATCGCTTTATGTCATCCTATCTCATATTTGTTACTATTTATGGGTGTGGGGAAAGAGAACCCCGGGGCTTGCCCCGGGCGGTGAATTCCCCCACCCAGGCCCTCAAGACCACTTAAGATCTCTCGAAGTAGGTTTGCCAATGCGATCCCAGAGCCCTTCAGAGTTATTTCTGGGTTCGAGAAGCGTAAGCGTTTTATCTCCTATCATGTGCGCTTTCTTGGAAGGATATGTTGAAGGTCGTCACGGTGAAGCTTCCGGAGAGGCTCCTAAACGCCTTGGATATACTCGTGAAACAGGGACAGTACCCAAACAGGAGCGAAGCCATTAGGGCTGCAATCAGAGATCTGATAAAGAAGGAACTGTCAGCCTAAATCTTTAACGAAAATATCGCCTCATGGTCAGCTGGCCCCCCTCTCTTAGCCTGACGACATAATCAACCAGGTCCTCAACACTCTCAAACCTAAGATCGAGCAGCTTTTGGAAATTCCAGCCCCTGCACTTCAGAGAAGACAATATACTCGCCGCCATGACGGAAAGCTCCAAATCATTCGTCAAAGAATAGGCTCCCAAGAATGCTCCGCACCACGCATCTCCTGCACCAGTTGTGTCCACAGGGCTTCCCCCTATCCCGACTGTCGCAGGTATGAGGCTGAGATGCCCTTCTTTGACATAGACTGCGCCAAGTTCACCAAGAGTCACTATCAGTTGTTTGGATTCGAATCGCTTTGCTGCCATTGCCGTATCCCATATTCCAGTCAGTTTTCCTATCTCCCTCTCATTGACTATGAAGAAATTCGCCTCCCTTGCAATCTCTATGAGCAGCCTCCTATCCTCTTTCCGTCTCATATATCCTTCCCATGTATTGATGGACACAACCGTATCTTGTTTCCCCTTTCTAAGCTCCTTTAGAATCTTGGAAACTTTGTGAGGTGGCATTGGTGCCAAGTGAACATACTGGCAACCAATCGATGCCTTTACTATATCGTTCGCCCTCAGAAAGCGAGCGGCACCGAAGCTCGTCATCTTGTAGTTCGCATTCCATCCTTCGTCGTATTCTATCTCAAACCTTGTGGAATTGGCCTTCGACTCTTTAATGAATGCTCGAGGAAACACCTCCCTTAAAAGCTCCTTATACTCATAGTCTTTGCCTATGGCGGTCATAAGGCTCACGTTGCCATTGAAGACCCTTGCAGCTACAGCCGCGTAAAGGGCTGCACCACCAGGTTGCCTTCTGCGTCCGACAATATTCGTAACTGTGTCTATCGAGGCGTGACCCGCGATGAGAATGCTACCTGGCAAATTGCGTCGCAACAACCTCCTGCCCAGAGATTATAATGCTTGACTGGACATGGTTCCTATCTTTTTACCATCTCCAATAGGCTTTAATTACTTGTCTGCTGCTACATAAACAGGATGTCTGGCACGCCTTCGATCGATATCCCTTCCATATGCCAAAAGGCAATTCAGGATCTTAGGAAAGATTCCACGCGAAAATTGCCAAAGCCAGATGAATCAAAGTTGGAGGGCTGGAGGAATGGCTTAACCCATCTTAGGGTTACAACTAATAGTGACAGCGTCTGGGAGCAAGCGACCAAGCTCCTTGCAAGGCTCAATCTAGCGAAAGAGGGTTTATGGGCCATTGAGTCATCGGAGATCGAGGATTTTCTACGAGGTTCCTTAGAGAGTCCAGCAGATAAAACTCAGTTAGGAAGTGATCTATCTGATGCTTGTATAAAGGCGGAGCAACATCTTTCCTTCGCGCAAGAACTGCTCTCTCGATTCGATCACATGAACACCGAAAGATTGAAGGCAGGAAAAGGAAATCGGAATTTAAATTCGGACATCAGTAAGTTAGTAGAAGAGATAGCAACAGATGTCGAAAGGGTAATATCGGAAGCGAAGGATGAGCTGAGCAAGCTCGAGGAATACAAGTGAACCTCCTTTAAATTGGCGGACCCAAAGAACGAAGAGGCTCGGGTACCTTCTGCTTTTTAGCCCCTCTCTTCATCCATATGACCAATAGCGTCGCCACTATACCGACCAACATGGCGACCAATATGAGGATCGTGTTCATCGATAGCGGTATGAAGACCGGAATCGTGTAGTTAGAAGTTATCTCTATCCCACTTATCGGGGTAGTGGTTCCAAGGTTCGATACACTGCCATCGATCCTTCCAACTGGGATCCCAATGAAGATAGCTTTACCTTCGCTGTCCGTCGTTCTCCAGACCGAAGTTTGATTCGGTAGGACGAGGGTGACGTTCGCGCCCTGCACAGGAAAGTCGAAACTGTCTCTAACCCTTACCTCCACATCGTATATCCTACAACGTATCGACAGATTTGCAGGGCCTTGGACGCGATAGATCAAATTTTCCGATATCACATTGATACTGGACCATATTATGTTTGATACTATGACCGTGCCTTCCTGAAGCCACACATCATAAGTTCCATTCAGCGTTATGATGGAGCCGTTGGGAGCTGATAGCATAACTTTACTTGGCTGTGGACTTATGGGTGAGCCATCGCTGTCCTGAAAGATAAACCTGAGCCTGTGCTCTTTCTTGTAAAAAGCCTCTATCTCAAAATCTTTACTTATGATGAGCTCTATGGTGCTGTCATTTTTCCAGTTGCTCCACCTTTGAAAGACATACCTTGTATCTCCTTGGTACAACGCGTTTTGTGTCGCGAGGTTTATCCTTCCCAGGGAAACATCGAAGTCGACCTCTCCGCTTGCATTCACTTTCTTAGTCTGCTCCCCAGCAGTTATATTAACCCCTTGTATCGATCTAACCTTGAGCTTTGCCATCCTTGCCTGGACGCTGATCGCCTTTTCGTTGTTGTCCTCGTTCCTTTCGAATATTCTGTTGAAAGGATCAAGTTTCGCGCTTATCGTGTGGTTTCCAAAAATTGCTGTCCAATTTACACTGACATAGCCTAGTCGATGAGGCTCGATCCTTTCTGTATCGTTTAAGATTATATAGGTAGAATTGTCCACATAGAACCCCACCGTTACATTTTCGACAGGAGCCGTGCCTTCGTTCGAGTATTCGACACTGATCGTGATATTCCTACCCACTATAAGAGTCGTGGCGTCTGTCTTTAGGGACTGAAGCACAAGCTCGATCGTGCCCCAGGAATAAGTTGAGTAGAGGGTTCCCCATGTCTTGGGACTGCTCTCTTGCGCATTTTCAGGCCAGCGAACTCTTACGCTTCCATCATCCTCGATTATGATAGCTATGGCCTTCTTCCTTCCCTTTGCTATCCCAAGTTCTGAGAAGCTAACCGCCACCTCGACTCTCCACCCGCTCGAATCCGTCGTCGACGCGTTTGAGACCTCCAACCTGTCTAAACTCCATTGGCCACTTCTTGTTGCAATTATGTAGTAGTCGTCTGTCCTGAAGGACCTCTCCGGTGAAGGAGGTTCTTTTCCAAGCCATATCTTAATCCTGTCGTTCTGGTTGTTGTTAGTTTCATCCGGTACTTCAACCGCTATGAATAGAAAGGAGGCGTTCTGGCAAACGTATACTTTGCAGCTCTCAGCTCCATTCCACGGGATGGAAACAGCAGGGGGAGGATATTCGTTCTGCCCAATCCTTCCGTCAATCGTTGGTGTCCGGTACCATTGCACATCGATCTCGTCACTTGCTCGAACAACCCCAAAAGGCATGAGAGTGATAAGAGCGAAGATCAAGATCAGCCTATTTCTCAGCATGGCTGGCAAGCCGAAGAAAAAGCAGATAAGGGTTTCCACATTGTTCTTGGAAGGTACCTGCTTGAAGAAATGCGTACTTGCATACTCAGGAGGCTTGGACACATCCGTCCTGATAAAGTGGATCAGCGAGAAGCTGGGATATGATGTTATCACGGCGATAGTTGATGTTGGCCAGGGCGAAGACCTCAACCGCTTGGTTTCCAAGGCCTTGAAGATCGGAGCCATAAAGAGTTTGTGCCTGGATGCCAAGAAGGAATTTGTAGAACATTACGTTTTCAGGGCGATAAAGGCAAATGCCATGTACCAGGGCTCTTACCCGCTCTCAACCGCGTTGGCGAGGCCTTTGATAGCGGAGAAGGTTGTCAATGTCGCCCTAGCGGAAGGAGCCAGTGCCGTTGCCCACGGTTGCACGGGAAAGGGCAACGATCAAGTCAGGTTCGAGACATCGTTCAAGTCTCTCGCTCCACAGCTCGAGATACTAGCACCTGTAAGGGAGTGGGGAATGATGAGGGACGATGAGATGGAGTACGCGGCAGCAAGGAATATTCCGATACCGCCAAAATCTAGGTTCAGCATCGACCAGAACATCTGGGGCAGGTCTATCGAAGGAGCAGAGCTAGAGGATACGATGGCAGAGCCTCCCGAGGAGGCGTTTGAGTGGACCGTTGCGCCTGAAAGGGCGCCAGATTCACCTGCTTATGTCGAGTTGGAATTCGAGGGAGGGGTTCCGGTACGGATGAATGGAAAGGAGATGGCTGGATTGGAACTTGTTGGAGAGCTCAACAGGTTGGTGGGGTCCCATGGTGTTGGGAGGATAGACCATATCGAGGACCGAATCGTGGGCATAAGGTCACGCGAGATATATGAAGCTCCTGCTGCCGTCGCCTTGATGTCTGCGCATATGGATTTGGAAAAAACAGTTCTTACAAAGGCAGAGCTCGAGGCAAAATCCTTACTTGAGAGCTATTGGTCTCGCCTTGTATACTGCGGCCTTTGGATGGATCCGTGCAGGCAGGCAATCGATGCCTTTTTCGATCGAATTCAGGAAAGGGTCGAGGGAAAGGTAAGGATTAAGCTGTACAAGGGCTCGATGAGGATAGTTGGAAGGCAATCGAAATGGTCCCTATACGATAAATCTTTGGCGATGTACGAGAAAGGCTCAACTTTTGACCAATCGCTCTCGAAGGGCTTCATAGATTTGTTCAGTCTGTCAACGGTCACGGCAAATAGAGTTATGGCAACCGTTGGGAAAAAGGGAAAGCCAAAAAATTAAGTACTCGCGCCCTTTTCCAACAAAATCCTTAAATCTGGGATTCTTCAACCTGCCGAGGGCTCGAGCCCAACGACCGAAGACAGAAAGAGAAATGCCGCGCTTGTTCTCGACGACGGCACTCTCTTGACAGGTTTTGGCTTCGGTTATTCGGGTTTGGTAACTGGGGAGGTCGTCTTCAATACCGGAATGGTCGGCTATACAGAGTCGATAACGGATCCAAGCTACAAAGGGCAGATTCTGATCCAGACTTATCCTCTAATTGGAAATTATGGCGTATGTCACACAAACTTCGAATCCGATTCGCCCAAGATATCTGGCTACGTGGTGCGCGAGCTTTGCCGCCAACCAAGCCATTGGAGTTCAGAAAAATCACTGGATGATTGGTTGTCGGAAAACTCCGTTCCAGGAATAGAAGGTGTTGACACACGTTTCTTAACTAGAAAGATACGAACTCACGGCACAATGCTTGGCGCCTTGAAGGTTTTTGATTATGGAGAACTTTTCGATCCAACACCATTGAAGAGGCTGGTCGGACATATTGAAGACCCAAACAAGCGCGACCTCGTTAGGGAGGTCGCAACAGATCGGATCACTTGGTTTGGCAGCTCCGGAAAGATGGCTTTGGCATTGATCGACTGCGGTGTCAAGAGGTCTATCATAGACTCGCTTACGAGAAGGGGGGCAAGCGTAGCTGTTGTCCCCCCGTCGCTCAAGTATGACGAGATACTCTCTCTGGGGGTGAAGGGCGTAGTTCTTTCAAACGGACCTGGCGATCCCAAGTTGGTGCCTTACGTGATTGAGACCGTAAGGTACCTAATGGATCTCGACATGCCAATACTTGGTATATGCTTGGGCATTCAGGTGCTCGCGCTTGCTTCTGGAGGGGATACTTACAAGCTCAAATTCGGTCACAGGGGCCAGAACCATCCTGTTTTGGATATCAGAACTGGAAGGGCTTATGTAACAAGCCAAAACCACGGATTTGCAATCGATCCCTCAAGCCTTTCAGGCACAGGATTTGATGTGACGATGGTCAACGCCAACGACAAGACTGTTGAAGGAATGAGGCACAAGAGTAGGCCATTCATGGGTGTGCAGTTCCACCCAGAGGCAAGCCCCGGGCCCCTTGATACCCAGTATATCTTCGACGATTTTCTGAAGGAGGTGAGATGAATGCCTAAGTTAGAGTCGGTGAAGAAGGTCTTGGTGATTGGGAGCGGTGGCATAATTATAGGACAGGCAGCGGAAAAGGCCAGCCATTAGACGACCTCCGCACTTCGACTATAGCGGCTCCCAAGCACTGAAGGCGCTGAGGGAAGAGGGAATAAAATCCGTACTCGTGAATCCAAATGTGGCGACGATTCAGACAAGCCTGAAGATAGCAGACAAGGTTTACCTTGAGCCCCTGACGGTCAAGACTGTCACCGACATCATCAAGATAGAACGGCCGGATGGAATCTTCCTCGGTTTTGGTGGACAGACTGGACTTAATCTTGGAGTCCAGCTTTACAATGAAGGAATCCTAGATAAGTATGCCTTGAAAGTACTCGGTTCTCCCATCAAGACAATAGAGGTGACAGAGGACAGGGGCCTTTTCAAGCGCGCCATGATAGAGGCTGGCATACCGGTGCCCCAGAGCGAGCCTGCATACTCAGTATCGGAATCTTTGAAGATTGCAAACGATATTGGCTATCCAGTGATCGTGAGGGTTGCTTACACCCTGGGTGGAGGCGGATCTGGAGTTGCTTATGATGACAATCAGTTGACGGAGATAGTCTCAAGGGCTTTGCCCCAAAGCATCGGAAAACAAGTCCTAGTGGAGAAATACCTGCGCCACTGGAAAGAGATTGAGTACGAGGTCATGAGAGATGGCCAAGATAACTGTATAACTGTTGCAGCTTTGGAGAACTTCGACCCTCTTGGCATACATACGGGAGACAGCATCGTCGTTGCCCCCACGCAGACTTTGACAAATTGGGAGTACCACATGCTCAGGGAGGCATCGATCAGGGTTGTCAGGTCGGTGGGCGTGATTGGAGAATGCAACATCCAGTTTGGACTTGATCCTTTCAGCGAATCCTACGTAGCCGTTGAAGTCAACGCGAGACTTTCCAGATCCTCAGCCCTTGCTTCCAAAGCGACCGGATACCCGCTAGCTTACATCTCCGCAAAGTTGGCTCTCGGTTACACCCTTCCAGAGCTAATCAATAAGGTGACTGGCATAACTACATCTTTCTTCGAGCCTTCGCTCGATTATGTTGTCGTCAAAATTCCGAGGTGGGATTTCCAGAAGTTTGGTGGAACCGTCGATCGGCACTTGGGGCCTCAGATGAAGTCCGTCGGAGAAGTTATGTCGATTGCCAGAAGTTTCGAGGAAGCCTTTCAGAAGGCGGCCAGGATGCTCGAGATCGGCCTTAATGGGATCGTCTGCAACAATATCGATTTGACCTTGGAGCAGATAGTCGAGGAGATCAAGGAACCTACAGACAGGAGGTTTTACCTGATTCCCATTGCGCTTTCGAGGGGTATCTCGGTCGACAGGATCTACGATCTGACTGGAATAGACAAGTGGTTCCTCTACAAGATAAAAAATATCGTCGAGTTTGAATCAAAGCTCCGCTCCTCCAACATTGACGATCCAGATTTTCCTTCCATTCTCAAAGAAGCAAAAGCACTTGGATTCTCGGACAAACAGATAGGCATTTGTCTGGGCCTGCCCGAGGACAAGGTAAGGCAGCTAAGGAAAAGTTTGGGCATAGTGCCTGTGACGAAGATAGTTGACACGATGGCTGCTGAGTGGGAATCGAAGACCAACTACTGCTACACCTCATATGGCGACTCCGAGAGTGAGGTTGCGATCGAGCCGAATGTCAGGAAGGTCGCGGTGCTCGGAGCAGGCTGCATAAGGATTGGAAGCAGCGTCGAATTCGACTACTGCACTATGCAGACCGCGTGGGCACTTAAGGAGGATGGGGTCGACCAGGTCATAGTCATAAACAACAACCCAGAGACAGTCAGCACCGACTTCGACATGACCGACAAGCTCTACTTCGAGGAGTTATCGTTAGAAAGAACCCTCGACATTTACGAATCTGAAAGGATTGAAAGCGTCGTAGTGAGCGTAGGTGGCCAAACCCCAAACAGTTTAGCACCACGTCTGGCATCCCATGGTGTCAAGATCCTTGGAACAAGTGCCGAAGATGTTGACAGGGCCGAAGATCGATCAAAGTTCAGCAAGCTGCTCGATCGTTTGGGCATTCTGCAGCCCGAGTGGTCAAGGGCAACTTCACTCAGGGCAGCGAAGGTCTTCGCTGACCAAGTTGGCTATCCGGTTCTAATTAGGCCCTCATACGTTTTAAGTGGAGCAGCGATGAGGGTTGCATATTCGGAACGCGAGCTTGAAGATTACATCAGACTTGCCACAACAGTTTCTCCAGAGCATCCCGTCGTGATAAGTAAGTTCATCTACAATGCAAAAGAGGTCGAGGTCGATGGTGTTTGCGACGGCGAGGAGGTCATAATCGCTTCAGTCATCGAGCACATCGAGTTGGCAGGAACCCACAGCGGAGATGCCACGATGGTCATTCCGCCTCAAACCCTTAGAAGGAGCGTCCTTGAAAGGATCGAGGATTACACGCGAAGAATAGCTCTCTCCCTGAAAATCCGGGGACCTTTCAACATCCAATATCTATGCGTCAAGGATTCTGTCTACGTGATAGAATGCAACCTGAGGGCAAGCAGAAGCGCACCATTCTCAAGCAAGGCTACAGGCTGCCCATTGATACCTTTGGCTGCTAAGGTCATGAACGGAAAGAAGCTTAAGGAGCTATGCGCAAATAAGAAACCTGATATTTTCCATGTGGCCGTCAAGGCTCCAGTTTTCTCATTCATAAGGCTGAAGGGCGCCGATCCAGTTCTAGGGGTTGAGATGAACTCAACTGGCGAGGTTGCTTGCCTCGATTACGAATTCCCCTCGTCATTCATAAAGGCGCTGCTAGCTGCGGGCATCGAGTTACCAAGGCCCCCTGCGACCGTCCTCCTCTCTGTGGCGGATGAATTCAAGGGGGACGCGATCGACTTGGCTGCCGGCCTTTCCGCCCTAGGGTATAGGGTCTACGCCACACCGGGGACGTCGAGCTTTCTTGCCGATCGAGGGATCGATGGGGTTACTCCCTTGCCCAAGATCAGCCAGGGAAGTAGCAAGATCCTCGAGGAGCTTTCCGGAAGATCGATCAACATGGTCATCAATGCGCCATCGAACTCGAACCTGAACAGCATCGACGATGGCTTCATGATAAGGAGAACCGCCGTTGAGTTCACAATCCCTGTTCTCACGAGGCTAAAAACAGCTTACGCACTGCTTGAAGCGCTCTCCAAGAAGCGGGATTGGGAGCTCAAGCCAAGATCTCTGAATGAGTTCTTTATTTCGATGGGTTCAACTCCCAATGTCTAGGTTGGAACGCGCGCCTTAAGTTGTCTAAACAATTCTTCTATTCTGTCTGAGCTGCTCCTAAGTTCCTTAAGTCTTGATTCAAGCGGGATCACCTGCTCGTCATATTCCTCTTTGGATATCTCACCGAGGTTGTATGATGCTGACAGCTTCTCAACCTTCGTCGTTAGTTCCCTTATCTCTTTCCTGAGGCTCTCCCTGTAAGGCTCAAGCTCCATTCCAAGTGGCCTCAGCCTCTTGATCAGCTTGGACATCTCTCCCTTGTATCTATTATCGAACTCCGTGTAAACAGTTGTCGAGATCTTGGCCCTCATCGACTCCAATTTTTCAAGCTTCCCGCTAATTTCGTCAATCTGTTGCTGCAGAACCTTGAGGTCGTCGATTATATTCTCGAGCGTCCTGACCTTCGGTGCTGAAACAGCTTCCCGGACGATCTTGATCTTGACCTTCGCCTCCCTCCAAGTTGTGTAGCTCATGAGATTTCTCTCCAACTTGTATAGGAACTCTTGGAATGGTTTCGAATCCCTTAGTACATCTGGAAAGACCAAGATCAAATACAGGCTCTCCCCCCGCCTTTCAACCTTTATCGTGCACTGTGCCGCTGCAGCTACATCAGGTGCCCAACCCTTGACGCTGAATGCGGCTTGGAAGGTCCCATCTTGGTAGAGGTCGTATTTCGCCTCTATGTCTCGCATCCTTTTTTCAAAAACTTCCTTGAGGAAGTTGAAGAGCATCTCTCCATCAAGGGAAGGAACTCTAAGAGGAAGTTCGTACTCGTTTAGCAGCCCCACCCTCCTAGCCTCAAGTGGTATGACCCTTCTCTTTGCACGTGCCATCAGGCTAATATTCTGGACCCTCATTACAGGAATCAAGCCAGCAAGAATTGTGACCACAACTCCTGAGAAGAGGGCGACCACAATAGCCGATAGCGACCAACGGCCAGCTGAGAGCGCACCTCCCGAAACTCCAATCCCGAGAAAGCTGAGCAGTGAAGCCCCGATAGCCACGAGGTAATTAAGAAAATAGCTTCCAAAGAAACCTATGAGCGTCGATATGAAGCCCAAGACCGTGACCTCCGCTATGAAGATCTGCGTGACGTTCGTCGGATTTGCTCCGAGTACAGCCATCGTAGAAATGTCCCTTTTCCTCTCCAGCACCGTAGAGCTGACGATGTTGTAGGTAAGGAGAACGGCGATCAAGATTGGAATGAACTGCACAGCTCCACCCGCCACAGAGAAAGTGAAAGTCTCTTGGAAACGTGAAGCTTCGCCATTTGAGTTTGCGATCACCACATGGCTGAACATGAAGGCCATATCCCTAGCGAGGCTTTTCGTGTCTGCCTCAGGAGTTGTAACAACTGTGACCTCCATAACTTGGGCAATGTCGGAAGGCAAGACTCCATTAGGTGCTAAGATTAGCTTACTGGCATCTTGGAAGAGCGGTTGCCCATCCAACCTTGTTATTTTAGACATGCCATCTGGATCGAACAAACCTTTCACGACGAATGTTCCAATCGACCTCTCCTGTATGTCCGCCCTTTGTGCCGTAGTGCTTATCATATGGAGCCTCAACTCAACAAAATCTCCCACGAAGACGTTTGGAATAGAGGACGAGAGTAGAATGCCTCTTTCGCCTTTCCCAGGCAGAGAACCTACGACGTACCTACTTATGTTGTAGTACTTCTGGTAAAACGTTGGGTCGAACGTTTTTCCAGACAAGGAAGAAGCAACTTCAACCTGCCCCTTCAGTATCGCAACAGATGTTGTGTAGACCTGCTTTCCAACCTTAATATTTCCAGAGAAAGGTTCTTCGTAGCCAACATCTTTTGCCCAGCTCTGGTCCTTCAGCCAAGAGATCTCATACTGCTCTATTTTGGGGAAGTACTCAACCATGCTCTGCACAATCAGGCAGTTTACAGGGGTTCCAGCCCACCTGCCCGATTCGATCACCCCCCTTCCGGACGTTACGTTTACGAATGCGACCGATGAACCAACGATGAGAGCAACGGTCGCGATCGTCAGAAGCGTTCTGTTTCTTCTTGCTTTCATGTTCCTCATCGCAACATCCATTATGAAACCCGCGAAAGAGAGGATCCTCAGCATCGAGAGCAAGAACATTGGGAAGAACATGAAGGTGGAGAGCACGAATGCGGCTGTCAAGGTCATGACTGCATCCATGTGGATGGGGGATTGGTCTGTGTAGCCGGTCAGAGATCTCATAATCATTGCCAAAGCCACCTTGATGTGTGGTTGGGTTGCGGTGAACACCACAAGGAGAGAGAAGTAGATCGCAATGCTCATTAGCAATCGTTTTTTCTCATTCTCGATAAACAGTGTAGGAACCAGCCTTGAGAAACCATAAGAGAACAGAGTCACAAGAAGGGCAGTCATGGAGATATAATTGTCAACTGTATCAAGTTCGGAAACTACGAACTTCGCTCTCTCTTGGGCCTGGTTAAAGTAGTCCAATCCGATACTGTAGTTCCCCCTGCCGATGAGGTTGGAAGCCTGCTCAAACATCGCCAATGTCTGCAGGTAATCTCTGCGCTCGTTTTCCAGTGGGAAGCCTTGGTAATCGTACCAGATCAGCCTTTGCTCTATCGCTTTCGTCTTCTTCCTGTAGAATTCGTTTGCGGCATGGTGCAGCCAATTGATGACGGTCGAGTTCTTACTGATCTTTGTTATGAGGGGAGTATATCTTGTAGCTCCTAAGAAATCTGGCATGTCCACAATAGTTATGGGGTATTCGATAGGAACGAAGAACCAATCTTCATAATCTGTTGCTTCCGCTTCAGGCACCGGCAAGCCAGGATTTACGTACAGTTGTATCTTGCCCTGTTCTGGGTCATAGTTGGAAATTTTGACAGCCTTTCCCTTCTCTACCCATATCTGGCAGATAATCGTTGTTTTGTTTTCGGCAACCGATGACCAGAGGCTGGCAAAAATATCTTCGTAGAACGTTTGGTTGTGTGAATAGTAAGCCACATAGTATAGACGCTGGGTCCCTTCGGAACGAATCGATGTATCTATCATGGTGCTACATATCCTTATCGCAGTGTAGTTAGAATCCAGAATGAGCCTCCTCGCAAGCGCATAGACCCTCTCTTTCTTTTCCGCAACCCACCTGTAGCTGAAAGATCCGGTTGAGTTCGTCGTACCAACTATCTCAGTCTCGTTCATCGTTAGGACGAATGACACGTTACCAACGGGCGTCTCGGTGAGCCAATCGAAAATCGTCACGACCAAAGTGTAGTTGGTTTCGATTGGTTTTCCAGGAGTAGCCTGTCCAGCAACAGCATGCACATTCCCTGAAGTGATCGGAACTAGAACCGAAGCGAATACAAACATTGCAACGAGGGCAAAGGTCCTAGATCTGTTCATCTTGTCCTCACCCTCCTCAATTGGGAGGAGTATTCGTCTTTGAGCTTTCTGTAGAGAGGATATTCAACTTCTCCTGCTGCATAAAGCTCTTCGAGCTTCGCCAGCATGTCTTTGGCTCTTAGCTCTTCATACGAAACCCCCCTCGTTCTCCATCTCCATACAAGCCCCAGTGCTACCCAGCTTGATCCGCTCGTGGCAAGCAGGACATATATGATAGAGTTGAGAGTGCACCTTATCTGCACGACGCTCGAGGACCTGACATTCACTATCTCCGAACTGACATAACCTGCGGAGTTCACACTAACGCTGTAATTTCCCGTCGAGGCAAGCAATATGGCTCTACCCATATCGTCTGCCACGATCGTCTTGCTCGACCTGCCAGAGAGGGGCCTAATGGTCACCAAAGCTCCTTTGAGCGGGTTTCCCCATGCATCTATCGCCTCGATCGTTACCGTGTAAACCCTCGACTGAATCGTTACATCGGTCACTAGGCCAGTAGGATATATGAAGCCTGAAGCAACCCTCGTCCCACTCCAGTCAACTAGGTACGTGTAGTTTCGGAATGCCAGATTCGAAAAGATCGCCCCTCCCTCAGAGTCCGTAAGCCTCATGTCTATCAAGTGCCCTCCAAAATCGTAGATCGATATGGTGCAGTTTCCAACTGGCTTACCTTCGTCGGATACGACCTTCACTGTGAGTGTCAGAAACTTCAGATGCAAGGGGTAGATGGCTCCCTCGGAGTTCACCTTGATGTTCAGCGCTCCAGATTCTATATCCCTCACGTAGCCTTTTACGATGTAAGTTCCATTTCGTATACTAGTCACGCGCGCAAATCCAGATGCATTCGATACAGTCGATACAACAGGAACAAGCTTTCCAGTGACATTCTCATATACTATGATGAGCACCCTCGAGCCTTCTTGGAGGGTTTTACCATCCGGTCCAAAAACTTGGAAATTAACAGTATAAACCCAGCAGTTAAGGGTTATGCTTGCCGGTCCAGATATCGTAACATTCTTTACCAATATCGTTCTCCCCCTATCCACCACATTCGCAAGGTAGGAACCTGGCTCGATCGAGCATTCGGCATACCCATTCTTGTCCGTTACAACCCAGCGCGGATTAGAACGCGCCATGCCTTCACTGTCCAAGAATGTGACATTAACAAAGCTCATGTTGAGCTTCCCAGTGAAGTCCAAAACCCTGAGCTTCACCTTCACCGGAGGGGCTATAGCGGGGATGTAAACCAGCACAGCTGTCGATGCATTCGCTGAACCCTCTTTGCTCTTTAACAGGACTCCAATCGTTACCTTTCCAGCGAATGTGCCAAAAACGGACCAAGTGACAGTTCGGACCGAGCCCCTCTTAAGGAAGCCAAGGTATGCTGAGAGCTTACCAGATACGTTGAGAACTGCTTGAGGCGTGCTTAGTACCAAGGTACAGTTATTGAGATCCTGCAAAACGTTGATGGTGACTGTAATTGCGAATCTGGAATAGATCGGAATCTTTATTGGCGAATCAATGCTCAGGAATGCAACAGGAAGTTTTAATGTTGCACGCGCAGGCTGAATGAATATCTTCGCGACCGCTTTGGCGCGGTTAATGTTGTAACTTCCAAGCAAACAGATCCTTAGGGAGTAGCTCAGTTCGGTTTGTCCATCATTTATGAGCGTCTCATTCCCGACGTTCGCAACGATCGTGAACGAATCTGTGTCATGAAGTATGATGTACGATATATTCTGAACTGGCTTCTGCACAAAAAGGATGGTTCCATACCTTCCACCAAGTGCCCACCACACCTGAGGGCGATATGCATTTCCATTAGGATACTTCATAGCATGAACTAGGAGATCACCATTCTCTCCTGTCGAAAGCGTGTAGTTTTCATATACGCCGTGCCTAAAGAATATCTGCATCGGCCTTATCCAGTCAACTCTCCTTCCATCATTAACCACACGAAGAATCGAATCTATGTAAGGTAAATGGGCATAGAAGATGATGCTTTGGTAAAAGCGTATGCCATCTAACGACCCAACGATGTCGACCTGGGTAAATACTGGTCCCATGGAAACTACAGATACGGATTCTGCTTTCAGATCGTTTGCTGTGTAGAAAGCCCCGTCCAACATCAAGGTAAAGCCCGTAATGCTTGAGTTTCCCCAAACCAAACTTATGTTACCTGGTTTCAGGTAGAACTTGTAAACTCCAAGAGTCGAATTGGCCTTGATGAAAGCTGTAAAATAATCATTCTCAACCTTTACGTCCTTGCGGAATCCGTCACCGGATATCTTCAGGTCGGACCAAGCAGAATAGTTTGACCTGCCAACATCGATGGAGGAATAATTCACCCAGAAATGGGTCGCTTTTCCTGCGGCAAGGTCGGCAAGGAATGTGATGTTGCAGGTGCGTATGTACTTCCCCCCTGGATAGTACTCAACGTTCCAAACCTGCGATGGGATCTCTCGTTTTGATGAGTCATAGACCCTAATGCTGTTGTTGTAAGCTTCTCCCTGCGAAAATGAAAGGTAAGTTTTCACAGGTTCGTTTACGTAGGAGTAGGTGTGGTTGTTGAAGACAAGCAACTCAGTAGTTCCAACTCGCTTCCCACCTTCATCTCCTGCCTCCGCTACATAAAAGTAGGGAAAGAGGTGGAGCACAAGCAGAACCGATACGAAGCAGGCAATTGCATTTCGCATACGCTACCCTTTTCCTCTTACCGATTCATTCAAGTAGACGAGCGCTTGCTCCCTCGTCATACCCTTCTCCATTAGTTTCCTGATGTCTTTCTCAAGGTTTGATTTCGTTGAGGCGCTTCCCATTCCCCATATGAGGCTATAGTAGTAAAGCGTTCTATCGTAGAGTTCCTGGGGCGTCAAAAGCTCATCACCCACCTTCACCTTGCCTTCCAGCTCGGTAATCTTTGGCAGCTCCTCTGGAGGCGTTATCGACTCAAAATCAAAGCTAACCTCCGGATTTGGCTGCGTGTAGAGCAAGTAGCATTCAAAGACCCTTGCATCAACAGCATCGATGTACCTCCTATACTTCTCTATGCTGCCCTCTATGTTCTTCAACTTCTCCTCAAGCCTTGTCCTCGCGGAGTTATATTCTGATTGCGGGATCTCCCCGACTGTGTACCTGACCCAAAGCTCCTTTAGATCGGCCGTTATGTTTTCCACCTGAGGTTCTAAGGCTGAGATGCCCTTGCTCAATTCATTCTTCTGGTATGCCCACCTTTCCGCAACCGAATCCAGAAAATGCCTGTACACATCCCTCTGCTTGTCGAACTCCTCCTTTGTCATCTCTCCCCTTTTCATGGCAGAACTTAGGAACATGAGGTAATATTTCACAGTCATCAGTTCAACCTGTAGATTAACGGACTTGAAGGCGTCCTCTATCTGCCCTATCCTCGCTTCCAAGGTCCTGATCCTCTCATTGCTAGCTACTCCCCCAAACCTCTCTGCATCCCTCCTGTTTCTCTCAAGTTCAAGCCTTATCCTCGCGCGCTCTGCCTCAAGGCCGTCCTCGAGCGTGAAGAAACGCTCCGCGTGGCTAAGCAAGCCACGCATATACTCGTCCTTTAGGGGTTCTGCCGCCTCCTTTGGTATCTCTCCAGATCTGACAAGGCGAGCTAAATCTTGGAGCCTTCCTATCATCTCCTCTATCTCTTGAACGCATTTCCTGAACTGATTGAGAAGGTCGGTCGGCTCGGCCAAGGTTTAAATGCCACGCTTTGCTTCCAAGCTTCCCAGATAAAAAAAGTTTGTCCCATGCCTAAAAAGCATAGTGGAATGAACATTCCCTCCTTTGGCATTGGCCACCGGAAAGTTGTCTGAAGCTCCTCTCTAATCTTGCCAGCTTAACTGCGAAAGTCTTAAGAACACATTCTTATATGTGGAAGCTCCCTGTGCATAGAAGGAGATTGAGTTGAAAGGAAAGTGTCCTGAGTGCGATGCCAGTATCGATGTGCCAGACGATGCTGTTGATGGAGAAATTTTGACTTGCGACGAATGTGGATCGGATATCGAGGTCGTGAAGTCTGCTGAAAAAGTTCAGTTGAGAAAGGCGGAACTTAAGGGCGAAGATTGGGGGGAGTAGTCCGATTATTGGGGTCGATTGCAGCTCTCGTTTCTGACAGGGTGAGATATGAGGAGAAATCGATTCTCTTAGCTTCTCGACGCCTTTCCATGCCCCTCAAACACATCGATGCGAAGGACGTAGTTTTAGAACTTGGAAGAAAGAGAAACAGCGAGTTCAATTATGACGCAGTCCTAATGAGGTGCATCTCCTTCTACAGGGGATTACACATGACAGCCGTTCTTGAAGGCTCAGGTGTTAGGGTCATAAACTCATTTTTCACCTCAAATACATGTGGTAACAAGCTATTAAGCTCGGTTGCTTTGGAGAGGCATGGTGTGAAGACGCCCAGGACGCTCGTGGCCTTCACACCTGCGGCAGCAACGAGGGCTGCGAACACGCTTGGATACCCTGCCATCTTAAAGCCGGTCGTGGGGAGCTGGGGAAGATTGATAGCTCCTCTTAAGGACGAGGACACGGCTGAAGCAATCCTTGAGGACAGGACATACATGTATCCTCTCTACCAAGTCTTCTACCTTCAGGAATATGTCAATAGACCTCCAAGGGACATTAGGTGTGTCGTGATAGATGGAAGGCCGGTTGCGGCAATCTACAGATATGCACCACCGGGTGAATGGAAAACCAACGTTGCAATCGGAGGTACCTCCGAGCCGTGCAAGGTGACAAGCGAAATTGAAAAAATTGCCGTCAAGGCATCCAAAGCTGTCAAGGGGGAGATCGTGGGAGTTGACATGATGGAATCGGAAGAAGATGGCCTGCTCGTGCATGAAGTAAACCATACGACGGAGTTTAGGGCGGCCGCGACCACTACTGGGGTGAATATTGCTGAAGAGATAGTGAAGTACATTTTTAGAAGTTTGAAAAAGTGACAAGCATGATTAAGGTTGGAATATTTGGGGGTTCGGGTTATGTGGGTGGAGAGCTACTCAGGATACTTCTCGGTCACGATGATGTAGAGGTGACATTCATCTCCTCAAAGAGGCACGAGGACAAGGCTGTCCATAAGGTCCACCCACAACTCAGAGGATTGACTGATTTGAAGTTCTCATCTCCAACAGTTTCGGAGGCAGCTGGGAAGGCAGATCTGTTCTTCTTGGCCCTTCCCCATGGTTCATCAGCACCATTCGCCGTGGAGTTGCTGAAGCTAAAGAAGAGGGTGATCGACCTAAGCGCCGATTTCAGGTTGAAAAACAAGGATGATTATGAAAAGTGGTACCACTGGAAACATCCATTCCCAGAGCTACTACAAAAGGCTGTTCTCGGTTTGCCAGAGCTTCACAGGAAAGAGATAGTGTCTGCAGATCTGGTTGCCGTGCCAGGGTGTATGGCAACGGCAGCAATACTCGGCCTCTTGCCCATAGTTGCAAAAGGGATGGTCAATACAAACCCAATCGTCATCGATGCAAAGATCGGTTCTTCTGGAGGAGGTTCCTCTCCAACACTAGAGGGTTACCACCCTGAGAGGTACAGCGTCGTTAGGGCATACATTCCTGTTGGTCATAGGCACATCGCCGAGATCGAGCAGGAGGTTGGTTCCGTTGCTGCTGAAAGGGTCGTGGTTTCATTCACACCCCATGCCGTGAACATGGTTCGAGGCATACTATGTACAATCCATACTTTCCAAAGGCGAAAGCTTGAGAACAAGGACGTTTGGAAAGCATACAGAGAATCATACGAGGGTGAGCCGTTTGTGAGACTCGTTAAGGATCCAACGATGTTGCACGGCCTGCCAGATCCCAAGATTCTGGTAGGTTCCAACTACTGTGACATAGGATTTGAGCTTGATGACCATGCTGATAGACTCGTCATCTTCTCAGCAATAGACAACCTGATCAAGGGAGCTGCAGGCAATGCTGTGCAGTGCATGAATCTAATGGCTGGCATTGAGGAATCCAAGGGTTTGAAATCTCCAGGAATTCACCCCGTGTGATGCCGATGATTGTGGTCAAGATAGGTGGCAGCCTACTATCGTCTGGTGCTTGGAATGCTATAGACGATCTAGCCACGATCTCTTCGAAGGGATGCGAACTGGTTGTCGTACATGGTGGCGCTGCCGAGGTCTCAGCTCTATCCGAGTCACTCGGCAAGAAGCCAGCCTTCGTGGTTTCGCCAAGCGGGATGAGGAGCCGCTACACGGATAGAGAAACCGTTGAAATTTACCAGATGGTTATGGCCGGAAAGTTAAACAAGAGGCTTGTAGCGATGCTCCAAAGTAGGGGCGTAAATGCTCTAGGGTTGTGCGGCATCGATGGTATGTTGATTAGAGGACAGAGGAAAAAGAAACTCCTAATTTTGGACGAGAGGGGCAGAAGGAGGGTGATAGATGGTGGTTTTACGGGTGGAAATTTGTCTGTGAACAGCAAGCTCCTCTACCATTTGATCCAAGGAGGCTACTTTCCGGTCGTGGCGCCCGTTGCGATTAGCGAAGAGTTCGATCCCCTGAATGTGGACAGCGACTCAGTCGCTTCCCAGATAGCAATCGAAACGAAGGCTGAGGCCCTCATTCTGATGACAAATGTTGATGGGATTTTAGTGGACGGAGAACTCCTACCTTCACTATCAATAGAAAAAGCCCATGAGTTGAGACCGAAGATTGGGCACGGAATGATGAGGAAGGTTCAGGCAGCGCTGGAAGCTGTCTCGGGTGGCGTTACTAGGGCTATCATAGCGAATGGTCTAATCGAGAGCCCTGTTAAGAGAGCGCTTGAAGGAAAGGGCACGGTAATACATGGCTAGAGAAGACACGATCGCCAAGGAAGATCTTTACCAAGCGAGGGTATATGCTAAGAGGAGGCAAGTACTCGTAAGGGGAAAAGGAGCCGAACTGTATGATCCTGATGGACATAGGTACATTGACCTTACGTCCGGATATGGCGTGGCCATCCTCGGTTACGGCCACCCAAAAATCATCGAAGCCATAAAAACTCAGGCGGAGAAGCTGCTGACCTGCCACGGGTCTTTCTACAATGACGCTCGCGCATCTTTCCTAGAGGAACTTGTGAAGGTGGCTCCTAAGGGTCTCGATTCCGTTCTGATGGCCAACAGCGGTGCCGAGGCCGTTGAAGCAGCTCTGAAGACAGCCATCAGGGCAACAGGAAAAACAGAGATTGTGGCTTTCGTTAGAGGGTATCATGGAAAGACTTTTGGAGCCCTCTCAGCTACGTGGGAACATAAATACAAGGATGGCTTTGGCCCTCTCCTTCCTTGGTTCACGCACGTTCCATATGGTGATATAGAAAAGACAAGGGCGGCCGTGAGCGAAAGAACCGCTGCCATACTCGTCGAGCCGATCCAGGGGGAAGGTGGTGTCCGGGTACCACCGAAGGGGTTCCTAAAGGAGCTGAGGGAACTGGCTACAGAGAGGAGCATCCTTCTCATGCTTGATGAAGTCCAGACAGGTTTGATGAGGACTGGAAAGATGTTCTCGTTTCAGTGGGAAGGAATAATACCAGATATCTTCATCCTTGGAAAGGGCTTGGCAGGTGGCCTACCGGTTGGCGCAGTTATATCGAGCCGAGAGACGATGGCGAAGCTTGGGTTGGGAGGACACACCTCAACGATGGCAGGAAATCCACTTGTCTGTGCAGCAGGAACTGCAACGCTTGAGGTGTTGAAGCAAGAAATTTCCGAGGAGTTCGTGGCCAGCAAGTCTTCCCTCTTCCTCAAGTCGCTTGGGGAGTGCAGCAATTTGAAAGTTATTAGAGAGATCAGAGGCATGGGACTTATGTTGGGCTTGGAGCTTCGCATGGAGGCTGAAGCCACCCTGAACTCCCTTGCGGAATGCGGTGTCCTTGCTCTTCCAGCAGGGCGAAATGTAGTAAGGCTTCTTCCTCCACTCATAATACCTGAGCCGCTTATCAGCGAAGCCTGTTCAAAGCTTAGGGGCGTCTTGGAGGTTGAGGATACAAAGCTTCGATGATATCTCCTTTCTCCAAGGTTTGCTCTCAATATACTCCCCAAGTGGGAGGGAGCGGTCGGCATGCACGTACATGAAGAGATTCCTCTCAAGGTCAGGTTTCGAGAAGGTGCTTCTGGATCAGGTAGGGAACGTATTGGCGGAGAAGGGGGAAGGCAAGCCTTCAATTCTACTGTGCGGGCATATCGACACAGTGGCAGGAAAGCTTCCTGTCAAGCTGGAAGGTAATAGAATCTTTGGGAGGGGGGCTGTCGATGCGAAGGGTCCGCTTGCAGCAATGGCACTGGCCGCTAAAGAGTATAGCGGAATCGGTAAGATAATATTGTGCGCTGCCGTTGGAGAGGAAGCTGATAGCAGAGGTGCTGTCCAGCTCTCTTCCCTTCCGAGGATGGCAGACGCAGCCATCTTCGGGGAACCGACTGGATTAAGGGCCGTAGCCTACGCGCACAGGGGCTCGATCTCCATAAAGGTAGAGATAATCTCAGGTGGCGGTCACTCCGCTTCTCCTTGGGGTTACAAGAATGCTGTTGAAGAGGCCTTTTTACTAGTCGATAAGATCAGGAATACGCTCTGCCACGGAATGGACAAGTTTTCGAACCCATCTATCGCCATAACTCGGATAAGGGGTGGGGGCACTGAAAACAGAATTCCTGAGAGGGCCTCCATGTTGCTGGATGTCAGGTTTCCTAACGAGTGGAACGCAAGAGACATGTATGACAAGATCGAGGAGATCGTCAAGGAAGCTTCCCAGGGATATAGGTATTCGATTTCGATGCTCGGAGCAACCGAGCCTTACGTAGCCGACAAGGACAGCATAGTTGTAAGGTGCCTCAGAGAGGCTGTTCATGAGACACTCGGGACTAGGCTGATCCTTGTAAGGAAGACAGGAACTGGCGACATGGGCATTATAGCAAGGAAGTGGAATATCCCCGTTGTGACATATGGGCCTTGCGACCCGAGACTTTCTCACACTTCGGGAGAATTTGTTGAAATTGAAGAGTTCAGGAAAGCCGTAAGGATCTACAGATTAGCATGTGAGAAGATAGCTTCATCTTTAGGTTGAGGCTTTTCCTGCCATCAATTTGGAGCATGATAACGATAGTTTGAGGCTAAACGTTAGAATATCGCATGAGAATTGGGCCTCCACCGCCTCAATGCATGGATAGCCCTTACTGCACTTTGGGTTATGGGAAATTCGTGGTCGCAATTCGGGCACCTAACAAGATTGCAGCTAAGTGTAGAAACAAGTTTTGGACATGCCTGGCAAGATATTGCCCTCGAGTACAGAAGGTCGAACACGTAGCCACACTTGGGGCATGTCAGGCTTCTCTCTTTATAAGACAGAAGAACCCACCTTCGAGCCGCAAGAGAAAACACACTTGCTAAAAAGGCTTCCTAATTATAGTATTTCCTTAATCTCAGCAAGCCTTTTTATTGTAAAGTCAGCTTTCACGTTCGAGGCCCATTGCCTCCTTTTCACCAGTATAGTTGCCATCCCAGCTGCTTTCGCTCCCTTTATATCTGTGAATGGCTTGTCGCCTACGAAGGCACAGCTGGATTTTGGAACTCCAAGTTTCCTGGCAGCGAGCAGAAAAGCCTCTACGTCTGGCTTTGTACGCTCCGTATCCTCTCCGGCTATCACGATAACGTCGAACACGTTGGAGAAAGGAAGCTTACTTATCCTCCACCTTTTTATGCCAGGAGCTACATCGGTATCTGTCACGATACCGAGTAAGTAGTTCTTGCGTCGAAGGTATAGAAGGACTTCTTCAACGTCTTGGTATGGCATAGCAGCCTCAGCATAGCTCTTCCAATAAGTCTCTGTCAGCTCTATCAAGAGTGGAGGGGGGAGCCTTGCATGGTAACAGAGACGATCAACAAGCTTCTGCCACCAAAGGTTCCTGTCATACTCTCTGCGCCTGTTCATCTCGTCATCTAGCTTTGCGATCTCCTCCATGATGGTGGTGATCCTAACACTTTTCCCGAGAATTTGCAATATTTTCCTAGAGACGCTTTTGTGTGCCAACCTTAGCCCTTTTGCAGCATCGACGAGGGTCTCGTCTAGATCGAAAAGTACTGCTAGGATTTTGGAACCGTCTCTGTTTTCTAGGCATCTTGGCAAGAATTTTCGCCAACGGTTGCTTACCAGAAGGATTGAATGAAACCATATATCGGTATCTGTTCATAGGCACTCCAGTTCACAGGGATGGGCGTTGGACCTAGGGATCGACATTGAGATCGTGCTCGAAAGAGCACGAATTTCGATGGCGGATGGCCAGATGGAGGAGGCTGCCAGATGCTTGTCGATGGCAGCAAACTACTTTCGCGCAGTTGGTGATCTGCAAAACTACCTGTACCGGAAGAGGTTGGCAGCAGATTGCTTCATGCGAGCAGCAAAGGCTCACATGGATGAAGGGAACGAGTCAAAAGGTTTCATGAACTATTGTTATGCGCTGAACTGTTACAGGGAGCTGGAAGATTCAGAATCGTCCAAAGCGTGCATCGAGGAGGTTGTAGGTCGCATCTCTGACCAGATTTTCTATCGGGTTGACATTCAGGCAGGAAGGAAGATCGCCGAACTTCTTCTAGAGATAGGAGACCATGGAAGGGCTGCAAAATGCCTTGAGGTTCTTGGAAAAAGGGCATTGGATGATGGAAAAAGGTCCCTTAATGCCCTATTCTTGAGTCTAGCAGCTTCATGCTACGAGAAGCAGGGGATGCCTGAACGCGCTGCAGAGCTGCACGAATCTGCTGCAGAGAGCTATTCTGCACTAGAGAACTTTTACGAAGCTTCTTCAGAACTGGTTCTTGCGTCACTGCAGAGAACTGTTCTTAAAGACTTCCCAGGTGCATACTCTTCCGCTTGTAAAGCGAGGGAGCTTTGCGATGTTGGCGGCATATTCGAAGTTTGGCACAGGCAGCTTGTTGAAGTGTGCTTGCATCTTGCCTCAAAGGACATTGAATTGGCCTTTGCCTCTTGGAAGGGAATAAGGAGAAAGTTCAAGCCCAGTTTCGTCATGAAGGTTGAAGAGGCTTTCAGAGCCTCTTGCTAAGACCCCTCACCCCCCGGACTACAACATACGATAGTAAGAGGTAGACGATTAGGGCCGAGATGGCGCCAAGAACTTGCATGCGCACATAATAAGATTCAAACTTCACACCTTTTTCGATGTTTAATACTGTATCTCTCAGCCTGTATAATGACAGCACCAGACCGAACAGGGTAAGCGCGACATTCACCCTGCCTTTCGGGTCAATGTTCGTTCCTAATACCAAAGAATCTGAAAAAGGGTAAAATAATCTTACTCCCTTCCCTGTGAAGCTATCAAGTAGAGCATGTAGAAGCCAGCTGATGCCTACTAGAAAAACTGAAAAATAGCCGAACCAGAAGATTCCATAAACCTCGTTTATTGTTGGAAGATAGATAGGTCCTGCCAATATCTTGAGGATAGCTGTTGGTACTAAGAAAAGTGCTCCAGTGAAGAGGGAGTGACTAATGCTGAACGCAATCCCATCAGCTGGATTGTCCGATATCCTGTCCGGAAGGTTAGCGTACAGGAGTATAGCAAAGACGAGGTAAATGTATGGGGGAACCTTATCAGGATACTCGACCGATGGTTCCCAAAAAAAATATGATCAGCCCAATAGTGAAAGTAAAGTGCGTTATGGTTCTCATGTCATAAACAAGGTTTCATGGATTTTAAATATTCTGGATAAAAAAGATAGGTGGGGTCTTAAGAAGTGAACCCCAAATTCCTCATGGTCTTACTTCTTTTTCTTCTTCGTAGCTTTCTTTGCCTTCGATTTTCCAGTGCTGCTATACGCCATTCTTTTCACCATTACTTGCATATACTAATGTCAAACCATACTATTAAGGTTAACTGCTCAGTTCATCATTTCAGCGCTAACCCCTCCATATTTTTTTACCGCACCTAAAGCAGTATTCGGCCTTACTTGGATTCTTCGTCCCACAATATATGCAGAATATCATTTGTTTCTGGGGTGCATCAGCCACCTTCCTGCTTGTCTGTGGTTCAGGCTTAGGTGATCCTGGAACCTCGACTGAAGAGGTCTTGAGGTTCATACCGCAACGATAACATACGATGGCTTCAATTGAGTTCTCCTCCCCGCAGTTTGGACAGGTCTTCGGAACCGATCTAGGAGTCGAGAGTACCTTTCGAATCTCTTCAGCCTTTACAACCTTCTCAGATGGCATTGTAAGTTTAGAAGGAAGCTCTGGCACTGCAACCTCCTCCTTCTTGGGCTGGACTTCGGGAACCTCGGGCTCAAAGAAGAACCACCTTGATCTGATCAAGTATGTGATGATTAGCATCGTTGGAACCACGAAACCCAATATGAAATACAGCATCTGCAAATTAATATATGCAAGGCAAAGGATTGCCACCAGAAACCTGTTTAGCAAAACCATGAAGTAACCCCAACCAGTCATTCTGGAAAGGCCCAACGCTCCAACGATCAGAGAGACTCCAAATGCAATCGATACCCAGCCAAACTGAGTATCGTAGAAAGAGGATGGAGGGATAACCATCTGTATCGCTTTTTCAAGACTGGAGTTCAAAGGAATTAACCCTAAACACAGCACTCCAATCGTAAAAACTAACAAGCCCAAGACCCCATCTGCTATTGCTATGAGAGTAACCCCGCGTGGCCGCTCGTCCAAGGCTTGCTCACAGTTATAACCTGCCCAGTTTGTTATAGGCTTTCTCTTCTAGACCCGTTTAGAGCGTGGAATTTGAAGGAAGCATTTCTCATTTTCCATTAAAATCTATGTTGGAAAATTCCTTTCTAGGCCTTTATTATCCATCGAATTAGCCTTTTTTGTCCTATCGAAAATATACGGGCAAGCGCTCTCATGAACATAACAGACGGTTGGTTTACTTGAAACATAGGAGATCAAGCTGCCGCAGGTTTGGCTAGAAACATTTCCAGCCCAGGAGGTTCGGCAGGGCGATCTTAGGTTGTAGAGAATAGAACATTGCCCATTGGCCCCATTTAATCATCTAGATTGGTCAAATGTGATAAATCAAGGAGTAGGGTGTACGTAGCTAGGGCGGAACATGCTGATTTGTAAAACTTGCAGTAATTGGGCCGGTCTAGTGCATGCCATAAGAACAAGGCCAAGGCTCCATACTGCCAAAATAGCCTAAAATTAGCCGAAAAAATATACTCGAATCTCATATTATAAGATATACAAATTAATCATCATTATGTCTTTATTTTGACCCCTTTTCCAAATCTTTCCTGTACCTCTTTGCCATATAACTCCTCTGTGCTCCTCTATGTCTCGTTGCCTGTTCCGCCTTTCTGCAGCTCTTACTGCAGTACTTTATGCGCCTGTCTTGGGTTACAAACCTTTTCTTGCAGAATCTGTTCCGGCATACAGCTTCGTATCTCAAAATTCTTTGTTTCGCGCCCCTAAGGCTTCTCGGAACGGATGGAACCATTCTGCTGCCCCTTCGCTTAAGGTAGGCCTCGAACCTTTCCTGGCCAAGGATGATAAGATGCTTCTTTGGATCTAGTTTCTCGTCGCCCAATTCAACTAGATCTTCGTCAAACTTTTTGGGGTTCCACATGCTCTTGGGCACAATTGCAGCCTTTCCACCCCTCTTGATGTGCTCGGCATACGCTTTCCTCTCCTTTTCGCCTAGAATGATCTCGAACTGGTTTTTTTCATTTAGCCTTGTCGCTAATCCTAGTGCTGCCCTGATCTGCCTGTTCGTTGTCCAAGTTCCAAGATTCCTGTTGTCAAAATCTGGCGTCCCTGGCCTACCCGCCAGATCATTCTTCGTTCCTATCTTAACTAGGTCGCCATGACTCCTCGCCAGATCCGTCATAGCCGCATCTGCCTCCACGATATCTTGCCGGTATGAGAGGGCATCATCGTAATCCTCACTTTCCACAACGATGCCGCATGTGCTACAGACAAGCTCAGATTCCACCAAAACAACATGGCCGCCGCATTCTGGACATTCGGTCACAGATTCAAGACGTGCATAGTGTCTCTCAAACCCTTTCGAACAAACCTTCCACGTCAAGCCAGATCGGTCATCGTACATTCTGACCAAATCGGAGCCACATAGCGGGCATTTTGCAGGCTCTGGTGCTCCAGGCTTCATCTTCGAGTTATTATGCACGTTATCTAACCAATAAATACATATTGCCTTGCATAGATCTACACAATTAGAAAACAAGAAACGTTTTATTGGAGATGAAAGCTCTTTTTAGCCTTCCGATTTACCGAATCTTGCAGTGAAGGTATAGCGGTCGGTAATAGGTATAGCTGTCTTGCCTGCTTCCTGCGCATGCTGGATGAGGTTGGCTGAAAACTACCCTTTCTCTGAGAAAATTTTTTCGTCAGGAAATACTATGATTCCCTTCTTTCCTATCTGGCACGGACGGGGCTGTAGGTCATGGGCTACTCCCCTCATCTTTAGGACCGATATCCCTCTAACGACTGTCCCCCTCTCGCCAAAGTTCTGAAGGAGTATGACACCATTTGCGAAATATTCCTCCGCCTGGTAATCCCTACCTGCCTCCGAAACTCTTGCCTCTGACACCACCAGCGAGGTGCAGCCCGTTTCATTTATTGCCTGGAACAATCCATGTGTCTTTATTCTTCTCATGATCGGATCTGGTTCCTGGAACATTAAGCCCGTGATTGGGTCTAGGACTATTCTTTGGGCCTGTATCTCTCTGGCCGTTTCTTTGATCGATTTGATGAGGTTTCCGAACTTTTCAGCCATCTCCTCGCTCTTTTCCATTTGAAGAAAGGATTCAGAAGAGTACCCCACCACTCTTTCTGAGATCGAAGAGAGGTAGGCGGAGGCGGAGTAATCTATGATCCTCAATCTATCCTCTTCCTCCAATATCTCAAAATCGAGCCCAATCTTGAGCATGTCCTTGCGAATATGTTCTGGGCTTTCCTGAAGCGTTATGTATATACCATTCTCTCCAAACTCTACAGCGCCATTGTAGAGGAACTGCAAGCAAAGAGTCGTTTTCCCAGTGCCAGGACCGCCCATGACGAGGACGCATCTTCCCCTAGGTATTCCCCCTCCAAGTACCTTATCTAATCCATCAATGCCTGTTCTTACCAACTCATTATCAACCAATCGCCTTTCTTCCATCTTGGCCATGTTTTGTATTCCCTCACTCAACCTAATATAAGGGTAATCTATCCTTGATCTTGTTGGGTCCTCTTTTTCCAAATCTCTCAGCTCCCACCAATCTTCCCGACAAGACCTGTTTCAGGCGACACCTCATAAGATGTCCAATTCGTATTGAACCTTGCAGCCTTCATCTTCGATATCCTGAGATATTTTTTAAGCCCTTCAGGCTCTTCCTCTACCTTCATCTCTATAACGCAGTCAACTATGTCCTGCACCGAAGCTAGTAGCGATGGTGCGAATGCCTTGCGATTCAACTTTAATAGACAGACCGACTTGAACACCCTAACCTTTGCGATGAGCGTGCGAAGAAACTCCATGGAAGGCTGAACACCGCACTTCTGGATGAGGGGAGAGAAAGAATCTAAGATAACGGTCGCGCTTCCAAGCCGCTCCTGTTGTGCCAGTGCCTTAGACAAAGCTATGCTGAGGGCTGATAGGCTATACGAATCAACGTAAAGCTTCTCCTTGCTCTCCAAGCCAATAAGCGATGAGTAGCAGTCGATAAAGATGAGTTTTCCAACGTTTTCATAATATCCAGTATCCACTTGAAGGTCAGCTAGAGATTTTCTAATGCTATCTGGAAAATCTTCGCAGCAAACATAGATGCACAGCTGGCCAGCCTCCAGCGACTCCCTCATGAACTGTTGGCACAGTATCGTTCTATTGGAACCTGGATCTCCCAGAACTAGAATGGAGAGGGGTGGGACATAACCATCAGGCAGGAGGTTGTCCAAAACCCCTATTCCGGTCCAGCGTTTCTCAGGAACTTCAAGTACCACTTCCTCGCTAATAGGTGAATCTCGAATGAACTGCCTCGATATCGCCTCTTGTATCTGTCTGTCCCTTTCCCGATTGAGGGAGTAAACCGGGTTCTCGTTTATCAGACCGATCTTAACGAACTCGTCTATCTCCTTCCTGATCTCTTTTATGGGCCTCCCTATCTTCTGAGCCAAATCGTCAAGGCTAGCAACAAGCTCTGGGTTGCTGTGGAAGAGAATCAGCAGTTCCGCTTTAATTTCAGATCCTATGAGCTTCTCGATGAGTTTGACCCTTTTCCCTCCAAGCCGGGCCATCCTCTTTATCACCTCATTATCTTCTGACTACTAAGTACCTCCAACTTCGACTCATTCAGGCGCACATACAAATTCCTGGCACGATTTATGGCCATTAGAAAGTCATCTATTTCCGGCATCCCCAAGCCGAGGCGGGAGTAGAGGTCCTTGACTATGAGCCTCTCCACTACAGTTGCACCGCATCCAAGAACTTCGCCCAAAAGCTCTTTGAAAAGCTCAGTCCTTGCAGCGATATCTTCTCGCTTCAATCCTGAAAGATACTCCATGTAGGAAAGGACGATCTCAGCCGTATTCTGGCCAAACACACCAAGAGAAACCCTCAAGATCGACGAAAGAAGCATGTTGTCAAACTCTTCGTTCCTCTGTTCGGCACCCGAATCGTGAGCCTGAAACGTGCTGCTTTCCAATCCTTTTTCGCGCTCCAAGTCTAAAGCTCAAATCCAATGAAATTTTGACATCGATGTTTCTTACAATTCACGCGTTTTGGAACCAAATCGCGCCCTTTGCCCAATTGTCTCATCCTTCTCGGCCTGGGTATTCCCGCGTCGGGCGCAAACGTGGGGACTGTTATAATGGAGACTTCTTCTATATAAATCTTCTATATTTTTTGTTAATATTTTCTATTTAAGACGTTAAATTTTACGACAGGTAGCATTATACCAAGTGCGATCCGGTCTGCCACCCTCCCCTGCAGTTCGGCCTCCGATCAATCTGATAAAGGGTCTTTGCAAAATGGTGTGCGAACAGCTGTGCATATCAGGTACGATCTGCATGTCCACACTACTCTATCTGGGCACTCAGCAGACGACTTGACGGTTGAAAATATTGTCAGAAGATGTTCCCAACTTCGCCTAAAGGCATTGGGGTTTTCAGAGCACGTCACAAATACCAAGGAACTCGAGAAACCAGGCCTTATAGCTGCTAGCTTACCCGATGAATTGCCAGATGGGCTGACGATTTACGTTGGGGCTGAGGTGGATGCCGACCCTCTGAAATGTGATGGCTCACTTGTCGTCCCAGAAAGATCGCTTGAAGGGCTTGACTACATTGTAGGGTCCATACACCATTTCCCGAAAACGAATTTGGCGTGGTGGAAGAGCGTTCGACCGGAAGTTGCAGCTTCAATATATGATAGGTGGTTCGAGTGGACTGTTAAGCTTGTTTCGAATCCAAGCTTAGATGTCTTGGGTCACCCGGCCGCCATTTTGGGTTACCACAAGTTTGTAAAGGATTTCGAGGACGAGGATATCCTGAAGGACTTTGACGAGATCTTCAGGGTTGCAAGGAAGAACGAAGTGGCGATAGAGCTCAACGAGCTTGTAGCCAAGAAAATAGGTGTTTTGGCTGACAGCTACTGGCAAATAATCAAAAGGGCGACAAGGAGTGGCGTTAAGATCAGCATTGGCTCCGACGCACATAGGCTTGAGGATGTGGGCAGGCTTGAGTGGTGCAACTCCGTTGCTTCCATGGCAGGCTTGACAGAAGAATCGCTCTTCCTTCCTACAAAGATAAAATGAAGGCTCAATGAGAAAAGTATTTTAGAATAATTAGGCGAAAGGCTCCTAATGCGAGGCAAGCTCGAGGAGCTTACAGGCCTGAGCCCAAGTTTGAGAGCTCTGGCCATCGCTTGCAGTCGAAAATCCCCAAGGATCTGGTCGTTACCCCTGTTTGGATTGCCGTGGCCACGAGCGTGTTTCGGAGCAACATCGCAACCGTCATTGGGCCAACGCCCCCAGGGACAGGCGTTATGTACGAAACTTTGGGTAGAACTGCTTCAAAATCTACATCCCCACAGACCTTTCCTTCAACTTTATTGGTACCGATGTCTATCACCGCAGAACCATCCTTCACCATCCTTTCTCCTACTACGAAATCTGGCCGCCTTCCAACACCGCTTATGAGTATGTCCGCGCTTTTTGCATATTCTTCGACATTCCTCGTTTTAGAGTGGCAGACTGTAACTGTAGCGTCTTGGTTGAGAAGGAGCATGGCGAGTGGTTTGCCAACTTCAGCGCTTCTGCTTATAATGACAGCGTGCTTCCCCCGAATTCCGATAGAGTAATGCTCTAGGATTACCATTACGGCAGCTGGAGTGCAGGGAAGAAGTCTGTACCTGCCGTAAATCATAGCTCCAATGTTGCAAGGATGGAGCCCATCGACATCTTTCTCAGGAGAGATCTTGCCCATAATCCTGTCGATTTCCATCGATTTTGGAAGCGGAAGCTGCACTAGAATTCCATGTACCCTTTCATCTGAGTTAAGAGTTTCGATCAACTGCTCAACTTCTTCAATTGAAGTACCTTCAGGCAATTTGCAATCCAGAGATTTAATCCCAACCTCCTCGCACGCCCTGTGCTTAAGCGACACATATAGACTCGATGCCTGATCTGAGCCTATTAGGATCGTTGCAAGGCAAGGCTTGGTGCCTTTACTCTCGAGGAGTTTGACATCTTCCTTGACTGTCTCCTTGATCTCTGTCGAGAGCTTCCTTCCGTCGATTATCGTAGCGTTCATCTCATCCCTTCCGCAGGCTCTGCCCTACAACCGGTATATGGTTCTATCTTTGTTAGGAAATGTACTTGGCAACGGAAGCGAATTGGGATAGTGGGCCCGGGGCGACTTGAACACGGGCACGTGTCCCGATTAGGGCACGCGACACCCGACCCACAGGCTGCGGGAGTATTGCCATCTTTCCTCCATGTGGATTTATGAGCCTGTTGCTCTACCAAGCTACTCTAGCAGCGTTCTACACGCTGTAGCTACGGGCCCTGACTAAGCCTATCTCCGTTGGGCTTAAGTTTTTCGGAATGTTGGATTTTTCACAGCCCTTCTGGCAGTCTGTGAAAAGTACCTCATGACCTCGTTTTGTCACGATAGTTGAGGGAAGACCGCAATCGTGGCACAGCCACAACTAGACAGTAGCATAATCCCTTGGACGCTTCATAAAAAATGGAGGGGGGACTTGATCCAAGCAAGCCCCTTCGGTTTTGGCTTTTTCCTATACCTGGATTAGGGTCTCCGTTTTCTTAACGCCTTCTACCGCCCGTATTTTGAGGACAGTTTCCTTTAGCTTCTCTAGGTTTTCAGCCGATAGCAGCGCCACAGCATCGAACCTCCCAAAGACTGGGAACGCCATCTCAACGCCCTGTACCTTCAAGATAGCTTGAATCCCCTTCTGTGGCGAAGATTGGCCCTTAATTCTGATTAATGCAAGCGCCTTCATATTTTGCATCCTCCTACATTGGCACCTCCACAAGAGTTTCGCAGGCAGAGACTCCGCCTATACCGAAGATCTTTAGGGACACGTTTGCAATATCCTTCAAATCCTTAGAATCGACGATAGCCACGATGTCAGCTCTTCCAGCAACGGCAAATGCCTCCTTCACCCCTTGAATCTTTTTTACCTCGTCGGTAATTGTTGACAGTTTACCAGAGTCCATAGAGACAAGGATAGCAGCTTTCATCTCCCCATCACAACAATATCTCACATTGATTGGAGCCTATAATCTTTTTGTCCTGCGCACCTCCGACAAACCTTTCCATGCCCATTCTGAGAGCCAATTAAACAGGCATTTGGCGCTTCACTCTTCCACTCAGCCATCGCATAGCGTACAAAATTCCCCAATTGATGTTCTTTTTGTTAAGCATTCCTCCCCTACCATATGTCCGTTTGAGCACAGGTAGATCTCACCAATAGGTCTCTTGCAAGCATCGCAAAGAATTGGTTCTTCGACATCTCCATTCGGCAGAAGGCGAACCACAATCTCCTTGCTTGCGTTCCCATTGAAATTTCGAAGGATTGCACGACACTTGAAGGAGCTGAAGCTCAGGAGGATGGCGGCAACAAGAGTTGCTTCAGCCTTGACTTGGTATCTAGATCTCTCCTTTTCGATATCCAAGGCCTCGAGCTTGTCATATTCGGCTATGAGCTTTTCAGCTTCCTCGTAGCTCATTTTTGTAAAAATTCCCCTCCTTTTATCCAATGACCCCTTTTGAGCTTGACTACGTGCAAATTCAGCTTGGTTTATGGCCTCATCTCTTAGTTGGGCATAGTAGCTTTGTATGCGGTTTATTGCCTCGGAGAGGTAGCGTTCGGTTTCATCCCTGATCTCTTTCAATTCTTTTTCAACTTTTTCATTGAGGATTTGAAAGGATCTTTCGAGAAGCGATCGAATCTCATCCTCCCCTATACCTTCAGGCTCGCCACCTCTTAGGCAACCTCTAAAGGAATAGAGCCAAGGCAATTCCTTCCCTGAGTCGCTAATGGCAACTTCTACCATCTTCTGTCTCCTCTTCGTTGTCGAAATCGTGAAAAGGTAGGTCAATTTGAGGGCATGTTGCCGAGTCTCCTCTGCACTTTCAAGTTCAAAATTGCAGTTAATGCACTGGATCTTTTCCAGTGCAGCTTTGGGATCCACCTTTGGAATGCTGGCAAAGGCAACTCCTCTTCTTCTTGCATCCTCGGCTATGAGCCTGAAGAAAGGGCTGCCAACCGCCACTAGCTCGCACCCCTTCCTGTTCGCTTCCTCCCTAGAGAAGGTAATCGCATAGACGTGCTCAGGTTCTCCCCTTAGGCTAACGAATAAGCACTCACCTTCTGCTTTCGCTTGACTTTCGGAAAGCTTCAGGTACCTTTTTACGAACTCCTCGACCGTAGGGCTCATTTGGAACCATTTCCATCAAGAGGCGAGAGACGAACTCCTTCGAAAATCATCTCGTTCCTTTTCATAACAGTTTCAGCTCGCTCCCTTCTCCTTTCAAGGTCAAGGCCCATCCTCTCGATCTCCCTTTTCGCTCCCCTCATGCCTCTCTCCATGAACGACCTGAATATCTTTGGCTCGATCTTTCTAACCTCGTCTCCTAAGATCAGCTCCAGGTCACCAATAGTTAGCTGGAAGAGCTGTATTTTCTCATACAAAAGCTCCAATATGTAGTCCTCTATCGTGCCCTTCATCGTAAGGTTGAATATGTAAACATCCTTTTCCTGTCCAAGTCTATGAACCCTTCCGATCCTCTGTTCCACCTTAAGTGGGTTCCAGGGAAGGTCGTAGTTGACCACTATGTTGCAGAACTGCAGGTTCATGCCCTCACTCCCCGCCTCTGTGCAAACTAGAACTTTGGCATCTTCCTTGAAGGATTTCAAAGAAAGCTGCCTCTCTTTCTCATCCATGGCGCCGCTGTAGCAAGCAACCTTCGTCCCGATCTTTTCCAAACTTGCCCTGACATATTCCTGCGTTTCAAGGAACGTCGTAAAGATCAAGATCTTTCCAGAGGTTGCCCGGACCAGCTCCTTGACAGCGCTGCACTTGCTGTCTTCTCCGACGCTTTTGGCAAGTTGAAGCAATTTACCAAGTTCCTTGGCCTCATCTGGCCCAGCTTTCTCCATCCTTTTTCTTAAAGCCTTTGAAATCGCAGGTGTGCTGCTGGCGAGCTGCCTCTGAAGCGTAATTAAAAGGAACACTTCGGTCGCAGCTCTATCCCTTTTCGCCTTTGGTAAAGCAAGGTAACGGGACCTAACGTAATTCGTTACGGCTTCGTAAAGCTCATGCTCGCTTTGTTTCGATGACATCCTAACAGTTTTGGAGAATCTTTTGGTAAATGGCAGGTTCGTCTCCTTCCTTGTCGTCCTTACCATTACCTTCGAAAGGAGTTCTTGGAGTGCTAGCCTGTTAGCGACCCTCCTTCCCTTCGAGTCGGCTAGAAACCTAGATTCGAACTCGAGGCGAGAACCGAGCAATCCAGGCCTAATGAGGTCGACTAGGTTATACAGCTCCCCAAGATTGTTCTGAAGGGGCGTTGCTGTCAACATCAGTAAATACTTACTCGAGAGGGCTTTCGCCAGCTTGTAGTTTTGCGTTCTTGAATTTTTTAGGCGGTGAGCCTCGTCGATTATCAGCAGATCCCAGTAAGTTCCACATATTTTTTCCTTTACACTCGACCTTTTGGCTGTGTCTATGGAGATTATCATCTTCTCATGCTTGTCATAGCCTTTGAACTCTGGATCGTGAGGCGAAGCGACAGTAAATTTCTCCTGAAACTTCGTTCTCAGCTCCTCTTTCCACTGGTACGTAAGGGCGGGCGGAGTTAGAATAAGGACTTTGGACACTAGACCCATCAGCGCATATTCGCTATAGATCATGCAGGCCTCTATGGTCTTGCCCAGCCCCACCTCGTCAGCTAGCAGGGCCCTTCCTTCCATCTGATCGATGACCTTCAACACAGCTGATACTTGGTGCGGCATCATTACGATTCTCGACTCAAGAAACGGACCTGAAGCGAGAGCGCAAGTCCCGCTGGACAACTCATAAGAACTCAGGCACAGGTCGAGCCAATCAAGAGAGTTGAACCGGCCGGCCAATAGGGAATCGGCTATCCCGTAGGGATCGCGAATCCTTAAATTCAGGAAACCGGTTTCTTCTTCTGATGGCATAAACCTACCAACATCCAAACTTGAGGATATTAGTCATTCCCCTCTTCCTTTACTCTGCAAGCGACATTGGCACGCTGCATTTCCTAGCCCATGGAGGCGCTGGATGAAACCATATATCCGGAAGCCCTTAGCTCTGGTCTATAAATTTGCGCCAAGAGCTAATCAAGGAGACTGTCGCTGGATTCATCTCCGAATCTTACCAGTGTATTCATGAACTCGTTAAGTACTTGGGCGAATCGGCAAAGACACCCAGACAGGAACTTTTCTTCTTTAAGGACGGCAGAAGGAAGAACGTTGAGTACTCGAACCGATTTTTCCTAAGGGCTTCGACAGAATACTCGAACCCCCAATTGACCTTGGAGGATCTACAGGGGATCCTTGTGGCAAGGATATTGGAGGCATGCGCAAACCACGCATTGGAGACCAATGAGAAGATCTCGGAAAAAAGCATCGAAGTGATAGCGAAGAGGGTTACGGAACCACCAAAAGGCGTTGTCGTTCCATTTCTGTTGATAACGGACGATGTCGAGGCTGATAGATACTCTATCAACCCCCTTAGAGAATCGATCGTGGCAACTGGCCAGAGCGCGTTTCCAGCCCACAGCATCAGAACGGACGGGCTGAAGATAGATGAAACATTCCTGAGGAAATACAAGGATATTCTTGTCTCTGCGGACGAAGCCTCAAGGATCCAGTATTACGTGGAGAATGAAGAAAGGTATGTCGATGCTGTGGACTCGATGAAATATGACCAGCTTGAAAAGTTGTCCGATCTGCTAGGAATCCAACTGGTCATGCCCGCTCTACGGATGCCACTTGAAACGCTTAGCTCTGAAAGATCGGATGGTCCAATGCACCACCTAATTCGACAGGCTCACAGTAGTTATGAAACCCTAACTCTCCTTTACCAACTGATGGGAAGGAGCATAACGAAGCGCAAGACACTTCTCCTTGTAGTGCCACACTCGAGCAAAGGCTTTGGCTCAAAAAGGGCAGCATCAGGAAGGCTTGTCTTTGAAAATGAAACGTTGAAGTCGATCAAGGTTCACTACAGGCCAACCCTGCTCTATCCTAACGACGTTGACTCGAGCGACGTGAGCATTGCAAAGGCTTGTGACAATCTTTCGGTAGAGGCAAAGGACATCTTGGAGTACAGCTTCATAAAAACACCAGCTTCGCCCCAATTTGCCCTTTATTCAGTACTTTCGCCTGAAGCAGCGGCAATATGGCATGGCGTTGGGCTTCAACAGGGAGGAGAGGTTGTGAGAAGCTACTACAGCATGCACTCGGCTCAATGCAAGCACCTAATCTTCCAAGATATTCCCAAACCCTATAGCGGAATACCGCTTCAACTCGACCTTATTGCGGGTAAGATGCTAAGACATCCAACGCACGGAAACGTGGACGCAAGCGTTGGTACTGTCAACCTGCCGGAGATGCTGAAGAAGGCGACTTCTGTCAGAGTACTGCAGGCAAATGAGCTCTTAAGAAAAGCTGATTCATGGTCGTAGCTGAAGATGAGAATAATCGATTCGCATTCCCATTGCTGGATTAAGCCTGGTTCAGGAGATATCTCGCCCGTAAGGGAACTCGTTTACGAGATGGACCGATTCGGAGTTGAGAAGAGCCTCATTCTGTCAACCCAGACCAACAATGAGACCTTGGAGATCACAACCATGTTTCCAAAACGTCTATTCCCTGTAGCTTCCGTAAATCCAGTTGGAAACCTTGAGTCGGACCTGCGCTCCATAGAGGAGAACTTTTATAAATTCAAGGCGATCAAGCTTTATCCAGGCTACGAGCATTTCTATCCGAATCAAGACATATGCGAACCTGTCTACGAGTATGCTGAGCGCAGGGGACTGCCCGTGCTTTTCCACAGTGGTGATTTTGCATCATCCAGCGGGAGGCTCAAGTATGCGCATCCCATGCATATCGACGACGTCTCGGTTCAACACAAAAAACTCAAGATAGTAATATGCCACCTAGGAAACCCCTGGATCTTGGATGCGGCCGAAATTGCATCAAAGAATGAGAATGTATATTTGGACATGTCTGGCCTTATGGGGGCTCCGACCAAGTACTCGGAGAAATACTTCGAATCCCTCGTCCAAGAGATAAACAGGGCGATGTACTATATCGGTGATACATGTAAGATGCTGTTTGGTTCTGATAGGCCAACAACGAAGGTTGAGGACGTGATAAGGCTGGTCGAAAAGCTGGACATAGACGAAGAAGATCGTGAAAGAATATTTTTCAAAAATGCCGAGAACCTGTTCTTTAAGCCCTGCAGGGAATAGTTTTTAAGATACGGTAGGTAAAGTGCGCACTTGAAGCGAGAGTAAGGCAGAATGGTGATGTCGCAGGACATAGAACAGTTGAAGAGCGAGAAAGCGAAGCTCGAACAGATGCTTCTCGAATTGAGATCTAAAAAAGAAGAGCAGCAGAAGAGGTTGGACGAGCTGATCCCAAAGAAGGACGAGCTGTACAAGTCGTGGTCCTCGACACGAGACCCCCAGGAGGCAACACGGATCGAGATGAGGCTCACCTCAATTTCGAGGGAGATATCTTCAACGCAGGAGGAGGGCAAATCCTTGGACATGAAGATAGCCGGCATTGAAATGTCGATCAAGTCTCTGGCGAAGAGGATCGAGGACAAAGAAGCCCTTCAGAGAAAAAAGTGGCTCGTAGAGCGCTGACCAAGCAGCTCAGACGCACGATTTTACATCCTTTTGCAGATGCAGGTCAACTCCCTTCTCGTGTTGTGCGGCAGCTTGGTCAAGGTTAAAACGTCAACACGCAAATCCTTGAGCCTTTCTGCCAACACTCTGGCAGAATTGGTCAGCTCCTCTTCGATCTTTGGCGTTACGGCCTTTAATGTCAGGACAAGCAAGCCTTTCTCTGAAAGGAAATCTGCTACCACTTTTCCAATGACAGATACAAGTTCTTGGGCAGAGATATTCGCATCGCAAGTTATTATGTCAGCCCTCTGAGGCACATCCTCGATGGTCAGCTCCTCCAATTTCTTTGGAAGGTAGGAAACATTACCAAGCTTCAATATGTCCTCGTCAAGTTGCGCAGGATCGACGGAGTATACCTTCCTCACATGCTTCGAGAGGATCTTGGTCCAGCCGCCTGGAGCTGCTCCCAAGTCAAGGGCGACATTGCAGGACGCTATTTCTGGGAGGAGTTCCAAAATTTCGACCATCTTGAGCTCAGACCTGTTTAATGGCCTCTTCCCCTTCTCCCATTTTCTCTCAACCCCAACCCTCTTTGAAACCATTTCACCAGCTTTCAGGACGGAAACGTAGGCCTTGTCAAAAAGTATCTCCACATTTATGGTTACATTCGGATCTTCGAGGTCTACACGGCCACCCCTAATTGCATTCCCAACAGCCCTCTCCACATCCCTACTTGAAAAAGGGTGTCTGCCCCTTCTCGTGCACCTTACGGCGAACGCATCTTTTTCTTCGATCCCACCTATCTCCAAGACCGAATCAACTATTCTCTCCAGGTCGGCTTTCACGACCCTGTCGACCGGCACGACCTTGGCGACATAACTTGTTTTATGCCCTTCCACGATCTTTGCCGCTTTCCTTACATCGATGGAGGTAGAAATGAGGACGATTCCCTTAAAAATTGGCCTGCAACGGACCAAAGCATCTCCTAGGGAGTCTTGTAGCTCACTGATGGCATCCTTCTCAAAGCCTGATGCAACTGTTACGAAGAGCAGGCCCAGATCGCTTTCTACCTCTGACCTATGCTGACGTTTTGGCATTACAGCAACAATTAAATGGCTTTGGTGAAGGCCAAAACTAGCTCCGGTTGTTCCTCATACAATAGATCTTTGGCAAAATATCTCGCCCTTGTAAAAAGCTTTCTATCGGGGACTACTCTCCGCGAAGAGGGGGCGAAGCAGATCATCGAGAAAACGTCAACAATTATGGCTGCAAGATCGACACGCATCCTAAAGCCCCTTGGCTTGCTGGGCCCCTTGCTAATCGTGACCCATTGGGTCTTATTTTTGAATGAGGCTCCACTTTTGAGCTGCTGTGAGCTTTGATAGTGGCTGTGAAGGGAAAACGGAAGAACGTCGTAAACATAGCAACGTATATCAAAGCGATATAGTAAGATTCGATCAGGCTAAGTAATGCGGATTAGTATATGCCCGCTATGGTCAAGACCAAGCCTAAGACGATCAGTCTTATTATCAAACTCACCTTCTCCATGTTGCAATATCAGTTAATGCGCTCCTCTTTGCTAGAGTTCGTTTCTTGGCGTCGACATATCCCAGATACATCAAAGAAACTGGCAACCCTCCAATTAATGCCAAGCCGATGTAAATTACAACGGCACCTCCACGGTTACCACCTTTGGTATATCCTTAAGCGCATTTACTGGCGAAATATGAGACAAACGAGCCTATCACCAAGGGATAGAAGAAATTCCAGACGGGGCAGTATGGCACATGTAATGTGAACAGGGCAGCACCCATAAAGAAAGTAGGGCTCTTGAGGATGAAACAGATGCTGAGTCGTCTAATCCAAACCACATCTTCTAGTTCAAGGCTTACCTCCTTTTCTGCTGGAGTTTGGTCTCGAGATTGAGACATCAATCCTTTCTCTTCGAATTCAGGTTCTAATGATAAGCTACCAATGAGAAAGATGAGTCTAGCGCATACCATCACCGCTATCCAGAGAAACGCCCACCCTAGATCCTTTGCGAACTCGGACACAAATAACCCTATGAGCGGGCAAATCTAACAAATAGAAGTGCAAAGCACCAACTTGAGTATCGGCTTCAAATCAGTCTCCTCGGAATCAATGAATCACCATGTGGGCTTCATCTTCATCTATTCCTGCTGAATCTTCCCAATGCCTACCGCGGCGCTCAGTGCAAGGGAGATTATTGCGCCCCACTGCTAAGAAACTCGCGCATCTCGTATTAAACTCTTTAGGTGTGGAAGGCTTTATGCTACATAACCAGTTAACTTATTTCAATGACCTTAGATTAATAGGGCATTTTGTGGAGAAATAATTAATTAGTGGAACTAGGAGTCTATAGTCGCTCCGGTGGTGTAGTCTGGTTAAACACAGCAAGGATGGACCAAGCATAGTGGCCTTTCGATCTAGGTAAGGAGCAAGCCACTGATCGCGGGTCCGAACCATTTGAGGAAATCCCGCCCGGAGCACCTTAAGTTTTCCTCCACCCACTTACAAGAGTCCAAAAAGCTCGCTGACAACCCTTTCGGCCTCCTTTGGATCTCCTCTCGGGACGTTCTGCAACAACATCTCTCCATTCTTCATGATAGATATCGTTGTCTCATCGCGTTGCAGGACGATGTAGCTTTTCGTGACCAGCTCCAGTTTAAAAGTACTAGATTTTTGGATTTTAGAAGCTACGTCTTGAAGGCTGAGATCGATTTCCGAAGAAGGGCGGGCACCGAAATCGCTCTTGCAATAGAGCATACTTGAATAGGTGATGTGCTTTCCCTTGAATATAACTTTAAAACTCATCGCTTAGCACCAATGTAGCAACGGGTGTCTTCTACTTCTGCGCGCTCTCCTTTTAAACTCTTGCTGGGATCGTCAACGTATCTCGGATAAGGTAGTTCAGATCCTACACTTGTTAAATCGATGAGATACTTTAAAAAAGCTATTTTTAGCGCTTTTATTACTTAAATCTGCCGTTTAAATTAGAACTTTTGATTGGGGCAGTTTGCCAAGCATCTGACGCACCCAAACGAAAGATAGCAACGTAAAAGAAGAAATAACACTTGTTGGTCATTACCTTAGTAACATGGCGAGAGTCGATATCTACATCTCATCGACGATCTTGGATCGAAGAGGCGGGTTGGCAATAGATACAGATTCAGTCGGAGATGCGCTCATGAAGATCGTCGGAAGATTTGGCGACAAGTTGAAGATCGATTTCTTCGACGATAAAGGCAGATTGAACAAATTCATAGAGGTATTCGTTAATGGAAAAAACATCGATCTGCTTGATGGCCTTCAGACGAAACTGCTTGATGGTGATCGAGTCAACATTATGCGCGTTGTGAGTGGCGGATAGAAGCTTAAGGAGGATGCAGGCCATTAGAAGAAAGGGATTCTTGGTCTGGACTGAGAGCGGAATGAAGGAAGTTGGCCTCAGTGAAAAGAGGCAGTTTGGAAGATCTGCGATTAGCATTTCGTCAGCAAAGAATGAATATGAAAGTTTCCAGGTCGTGGTAGCACCGTATCGAGCAAATGATTCACTCAGAAACGTAGAGTTAGAGTTTACAGATCTAGTCTCAAAAAGGTTTGTAATTGGAAAAGAAAAGATAACCTGCTATGTTATCGGTTATGTGCAAATAAGAGGTGCCACCAAGCCCGAACCGTTATTCCCATACAACTCATTCTGGTCGATCATGATCAGGCAGAAAATAGCAGATGCGCAGCCATTCTGGATTACGGTCTACGTGCCCCCTAACGCCAAGGCCGGGTCGTACTCTGGCGCGATCAAGGTATCGACAAAGAATGCTGGAGAGAACCATGTCAAGCTCAAGCTTCGCGTCTGGAATTTTGGGCTCCCGAACACCATGCGCCTTAAAACACATTTTAGATTTAGGCGAAGTGATCTAAGGAGCCTCCATGCCAAAGTCCAAGACAGCGCTTTTGAAGATGTCCTCTTTAGGTATAGAGCAAACGCTGCAGAACATAGGGTTAGCTGCCAGAGCACCTTCACGCCCCCATACGCTGTAAATCGCACCGGACGGCCTCGTGCTCACTACGAGATTTTTGACAAGGAGATTGGTATGCTTGTAGGTCTTGGAATGAATCTTTTCTGCATACACCCAGATGATCTAGGGGAGAGGATCAGCCAAAAGGATTACTTTCAATTGTTAATGAAACTGAGAAGGCACTTAAGAAGGAGAGGTTGGCTTGACATCACCTACCTTCACCTTGATGGGAGCCTGCCCCTTCATTTGGTGATGGACCAGGCGAAAATCGCGAAGGCCAAATTACCAGAGATCAAGGTAGTCGCCGATCTTTCGGTTGAGCACAGGCTGAGCAAGATTACAGAACTTGCCGATGCGTTGATCTTGCGCCTCGATTCTAAACGTTTCGCTAGTGAGAAGTTACTGCCTGGAGCAATGGGCGAGGTTTGGATCGATGTCGCGTGCAGGCCCAAAGTGCACGGATCTTTATGTGCGTCGCTCCATTTGATAGATCACAGGAGGCTCTTCTGGGCAATTTGGAGCTTTGGCGCTAAGGGAATAGTACACGACTGGGCATTGCCTGCGAGAGGCTCTGTAGAGCCATTGCTTTATCCCATGGAGAATGGTCCCATGAACTCTGTGCGATGGGAGACTGTGAGGGATGGGATAGAGGACTACGAGTACCTTTGCCTTTTGGAGGAAAGGATCCACACTCTAAGTGACTCAGTAAACCGAATGACAATATCTCGACAAGCCAAGAGCGCCTACCTCGAAGGAAAAAGGCTGCTGAGCTCGATAAAGGCAAAGGGTGGATGGGTGGATGTTGCACAGAAAAGGGAGCAGATCGCCAAGATACTCAGTTTTTTCAGCAGTAGATTGGATTGAAAAGACCAGCTTTAAATCTAGCTGCCATGCATTCCATTAGGTTTTCTAACCTGGAGTAAAGGCCCTGCAAAGAAAGTAGGCCAATAAAATGCTCTGGGGTTTGGCTGTTACATTTCCAAACAAGTGGATTCGGCTTATCTGCTGCAACAAAACTTGTTTTTCCAATACGAAAAGGATGGCTACACTTCAGGTCTCTTGCACCTCTTCTATCTTTTGAAGCTCAATCTCCGTCCTTTTCGCTCTTTTCCTGCTCCCGATCAGGCAGTATGCAAGCTCGATCGCCATCTTCTCGTTGGGCGCATTAAGCACCTGCCTGAAGAATAACCTGCCAGTTTTCTTCTTCACGTATCCTTCAAGAACAAATTTCTTGGTTTGGTTCATCGGCGGCATCATGTGATTTAGCCCCTTAATTTCCTTAGCTGCGTTGAGCAATCGATTCACTCGAACAAGCTGATATGTGAGAAACTCTGAAACACCCACTGTAGGCTTCTTCCATCATGCGGGTAAACCTAACCTAGGGTTCATGCGCTGGCAGGGCGTTTAATAGCTTCTCCTTCTGCCTCCTTATCTCGCCTTCCTCTATCTTCCTGAAGAGGATCTCTGGTTTCTTGATCGTATGCTTCGGCTCGATGAGTAAACTAGAAGCTTCTTTCCACCTCGCTTTGTGGACCGAATCTGGAAGGTTTAACTGGTGCCAAAGGGTTTCGGCAGAAATCGGAAGGAATGGCTCGAGCAGGATTGCGAGAACGGCAACAGCATTGACCGAAAGGTAGAGGCAAGTCTTGGCTGATTCTCCACCTGCCCAAGGTTTTTTCTTCTGGAAGTATTGGTTGCAGGAAATAGCAAACTCCACGACCGCCTTGAGAGCTTTATCTATTTCAACATCGTTAAGTTTCTCACCAACCTTATCGGCGACGCTTAAAATAGATCTTTTGAACTCTTCATCCTCTTCATCCAGTGTTGTTGGATTTGGGACCATTCCACCGAACTTCGAGTATATGAATGTGAGTGTTCTGTGCACAAAGTTACCTATGGTTGCCACGAGCTCGTTATTAATCCTGCTTTGGAAATCATCCCAATCGAAGTTGACATCCGTTTGGCTGCATGGCGTAATTGCGCAAAGATAGTACCTAAGGTAATCAGGCGGAAATGATTCTAGAAATTCCCTGAGACTTATGTACCACTTCCTGCTCTTAGAGAATTTCTGTCCCTGGAGCATCAGATGTCCCCTCGTTGGAATGTAGTCAGGAAGCTTGTATTCGCCCACGCCCAGCCTCATGGCCGGTAGGAAGAGGTAATGGTGGTAAACGATGTCCTTCCCTATGAAGTGGAATATCTTTGCGCTGTTCCAGAATTCCTTGCCATCAACAGACCTCTGGGAAAGCACCTTAAGCGCTGTACTGATATAGCAAAGGTGGTTGTCGAACCACAGGTATAGGCTTGCATTCACGCCATCGATTGGAATTGGAACGCCCCAAGATATGTCCCTGGTTATGTCCCAGTCTTTTAACCCATCAGATATCCATTTCAGCACATAGTTCTTAACCTCGGTCTGGAGGTTCTTGTTCTCCTTCAGCCATCTCTCCAACTTTTCAGAGAAAGCTGAAAGTCTGAAGTAGTAGTGTTCGCTCTTCCTAGTTATTGGTACACCTCCGCATATCGCGCAGTGAGGGTTCAAAACCTCTCCAGGTTGGAAGGTCCTGCCGCATTTTTCACACCCGTCAGAATATTGGTCCTTCGCGCCACAGAAGGGGCAATCGCCTTTAACGTAACGGTCTGGCAGGTACTTCTTGTCCTTCTCGCAGTATGGTTGCCAGACTTCCTTTTTGTATATGAATCCCCTTTCTTGAAGCCGCTTGAAGAAATATTGTGCGAACCTTATGTTCTCCTCAGAACTCGTCTTGTAGAAAAGGTCGTAAAATATCTGAAAAGCCTCCAGATCCTCCCTGTCCCTTTTGTTCCAAAATGCAACATACTCTTGGGGGGTCTTCCCCTCCTTCTCCGCCTCAACCATGATGGGCGTTCCGAAGTCGTCAGTTGCACAAACGTAGACTAGATCGTCGCCCCTTAATTTGCAATATCTGGCAAAAACATCTGCTGGTAGGTACGTGGAGGCGAAGCCACCTAGGTGGATCTCCCCATTGGCATACGGTAATGCTGCCGTAACCACTATCCTTTCCGCGCCGAGCTCTACCACCTTCTTCGCCCCCAATGAGATAAGCGGAACATATTTAGACTTGTCTTGGCTTGAACTGATTATGGGAGATTTTCGGTATTTACCAAGAAACTTTAGGAGCATCTTTATAAGTTAACGCTGTTAACGTTACCTAACATTGAAACCGAGTTGCGTAATGGTTGTTGCATACCTCCTTCCCGCTGTGAGGGTCATGGTAACGAAGAAATTGATCTCCCAATATGGCATGAGACCAGCAGAAGCCGCTAGGAAGATGGAAGTAACGCCAGCCGCCATCACCCACTACATGAAGGGCTCGAGGGGAGGGTCTACAATCGAAGCCCTTGCAACATCGAGAAAGATTCAGAAAGCGGTCTCGGAAATCGCAGAGGAGCTGTCGAAGAAAAATGTCGACATGGCACTCGTGTTATCAAAACTTTGTCAGGCATGCAGGGCCTTAAGGGCAGAAGGTTTGCTTTGTGCTCTTCACGGTGAGCTTGTACCGAGCCTGGAAACAAGCGGTTGCACGATTTGTAAATAATACTCTAGCACGAATCAGTTATAAATAGAGTAACTAATTTTTAGTTCCTATGCTCTTTGCCCAGTGGATATTTATGAACTACAGTGAATTCCAACCTCTTCACTATCACACTTTTAAATGATCGCCTGATTTGATATTCCTTTAATTCCACTGTCTTTTCATGACGTATCTCCTTTTATAAGTCTAGAAAGTTTTTCAAATTTAATAAAATTTTTACAGATCGATCGAATTGCTGTTAGTGTTCTAGCAAAAGATCTTTATGCACAGTAATGTAAACGGAAAGTAAAATAACAAGCGGTTATAAAAGGGTGGTCAACAATGTTGGATGGAGGTCAGGAGGTTTGGAAGATCTTTCCCGAACGAAGATCCCGGTTATCTTGGATACCGACATAGGAGGAGATATAGATGACACTTGGGCTTTGTCGATGCTTCTTAAATCTCCTGAGCTGGACCTAAAGCTGGTCCTGACAGAGACGGGAAACACAACTTACAGGGCGAAGATAGCCGCTAAGATGCTTGAGGTTGCAGGGCGAACTGATGTCCCAGTTGGCATCGGACTTCGATTTGACGATCGGCTTGGGCCTCAATCGGCATGGGTTGAAGGATACGATCTGTCGAGCTATCCTGGTGTTGTACATGAAGATGGGGTGGGTGCCTTGATCGATGCGATAATGGATTCTCCTAGAATTACGACGCTTATATGCATAGGTCCCGTTCCTAATATTGCTGCAGCTCTTGAGCGAGAACCCGATATCGTCAATCATGCTCGTTTCGTAGGAATGCATGGTTGCTTAAGAAAAAGTCCTCCAGAATATGGTAGCGGTGGAGGCATCGTAGCTGAGTACAATGTTGCTGCCGATCCAAAGGCTTGCCAGAAAGTATTCACAGCTGCATGGGAAATGACAATAACGCCGCTAGATACCTGCGGGTTCGTGAGGCTTTCAGGCCAAAAATACCGTGCGGTTCGAGAGTGCGAAGATCCTCTCATCAAGGCTTTGCTTGAAAATTACGAAATCTGGCTTAAGAGCGGAAACAAAAGGTGGAGGGAGGAGTTCGAATCGAGGAGCTCCATCCTTTTCGACACCGTGGCGGTCTATCTTTCTTTCTCCGAGGAGCTGCTCTTCATGGAGAAGCTCGGCATCCGGGTTACGGACGATGGCTACATGGTTATCGATGACAAAGCGAAAGCTGTCAATTGCGCCACAGAATGGAAAGATCTTCCCGCGTTCGAAAGATTCCTAGTGGAACGTTTGACCGGCAAGAATTGATAGAAGGTTAAGTAACTCTTAAGTAAATTCGCCCGCTTTTCTTTTATCATGAAGCCATTCTGGAAATTTAAGGACAAGGTAAAACTTTTGCTCTTTTTAACATTGACATTGTCTATTATCCTTTCCTATGCTCTATACGACAGTTCTCGGAGCCTCGAGGCAGTGCGCCAAGCTATCCTGCTTTACAACGCGAGCTTCGCTTCTTTGAGAAACATTATATTGCAAGAGTTGTACAACAAGTGCGGAGGTATTCTTAAACTGAGGGGAAATGCAACCGGGTTCTTCCACATCGAGAAAATCGGCGGCGTGTGGTGGATCGTGGATCCAGAGGGCAACGCCTTCATATCGAAGGGCGTGAACCACGTAAGCTACCAAGGTGATTACGCACCAACGCTTGGCTACAGCCCATACAATAGAGCCGTTTCAAAGATTTATGGAGATGCCGAATCGTGGGCAAGATCGGCTGTCGACAGGCTTCGCAAATTCGGTTTCAATACAATAGGTGCTTGGTCGAGTGATGAAGTTTTCACAAAGGGAATGCCATATACCATAATATTGGATATTGCATCAACCGCTGGCTCTGAGTGGCTAAGCGGAGAAGTGACCGACTTCTTCTCCAGTAGTTTCGAGGAAGCAGCGCAAAAAGTGGCAGAGAGAGCATGCACGCCAAGGAAGGATGATCCTAACCTTCTTGGTTACTTCACAGACAATGAGCTTAGGTGGTCACCAGACTGGAGATCATCGAACCATATCTTCGATGACTATCTTAGCTTAGAGCGGGATGCTCCAGGCAAAAGGGCATTGGTTAAATTCTTAGAGGAGAAATATGTTACAATAGATTCGCTGAATGCCAAATGGGGGACTGCCTTTAGATCTTTCGAAGACCTTCTGGACATATACGAGCTACCACAAGTAAAATCGCTCGATTCTGACCGCTTGGGATTTCTTGGAGTGGTCGCCAAGAGATACTTCCAAGTCTGCCATGATGCGATAAAGAGACACGATCCAAACCACCTGATTTTGGGATGCAGATTCGCTTTCCAACCTCCAGATGAGGTTTTAAAAAGTTGCATTGGCTTCCTGGATGTAATCTCTATAAACAATTATGACTTTGAGCCCCCTCTTGAGGTATTGAGAAGGATAAATTCCCTGACCGATCTGCCCATAATTTTGACTGAATTTTCTTTCAAGGCAATGGACTCAGGCCTTCCGAACACAAAGGGTGCTGGTATCCCTTTGGAAACACAGAAGGACAGGGCATATCACTACGAAGAATATGTTAGAAAGCTTGTTTCCGAACCGTACGTGGTCGGTTACCACTGGTTTGAGTACGCGGATGAGCCCGCCGAGGGCAGGTTCGACGGAGAGAACAGTAACTATGGGCTCGTGAACATAAATGACGAGCCATGGACCATGCTAGTTACTGGTGCCACATCAATCAACCTTCTGGCAGAGCACATCCACGCCGAAAGCAGTGGAAATGTCACTCTCTTTTATGTCTCGCCGAATGGAGATGACCATTGGTCAGGCAGAATACCAAATCCAAACCCAAGCAAAACAGATGGCCCCTTCTCCACCATAGAGCGAGCTAGGGATGCTGTACGCGAACTCAAACGAAAACGGGGTCTTGAGAAACCTGTAACAATTTTCATCAGGGGAGGGCATTACTTTCTTAAGAAACCATTGATTTTAACGGTTGAAGATTCCGGAACCGATTCCTCCCCAATAACATACTCGGCTTACCCTGGAGAGTCTCCTGTGATCAGCGGAGGTAGGAGCATAACGGGATGGAAACGGGAAGAGGTAGATGGAAAGGAAATGTGGACCGTGGAGATCGAAGAGGCTAAGGAACATGGATGGTTCTTCCGTGAGCTATGGATCGATGGCCAAAGAAGATTTAGAGCACGCCATCCGAACGAGGGTTATTTGCTCATCGCCGATTTACCTGATGTTACTGAACGGACAACCTTGGAGGAGGGCCAGGAGAGATTTGTCTTTGGCGATGGTGACTTGAGAGCTTGGGCAGGAGCATCAGATGCAGAAATCGTTGTGATGAACCGGTGGGTTGAATCGCACTTGCCTATCGTTAGTGTTGAAGAAAAGAGTAGAATAGTTACCTTCGGCAAAAGGTCTGTCTTTAGGCTCGAAACCGGAGACCCATACTACGTGGAGAATGCCCTCGAAATGCTCGACGAGCCAGGAGAGTGGTACCTCGATGGGGCATCTGGGAAGCTCTACTACTTGCCAATGCCCAACGAAGATTTGGAAAGAGCTGAAGTTATAGGTCCTTTTCTGCCACAGCTTTTAAGACTCGAGGGAGAACCAGAAAAAGGAAAGTTTGTTGAGCACGTAGCCTTCATTGGTCTGACGTTCGCGCATACCGAGTGGTCTTTGCCACCAGATGCATCCGGTTTCCTGCAGGCTTCGGTTGGCGTTCCTGCCTCAATCTACTGCGAAGGTATTCGTTACTGTTCTTTCGAGGGCTGTACCATTTCGCATATTGGCACATATGCCATAGAACTATCTCGTGGTTGTCATGAAAATACAATATCTCGTTGCACGCTCTTCGACCTGGGTGCTGGTGGCTTAAAGATCGGAGAGCAAACCATACGCAGAGAAGAGTTGGAGCAGACCAAAGGCAACTTGGTCTCTGATTGTTTCATCTATAATGGGGGCTTGGTCTTTCACAGCGCCGTTGGCATATGGATTGGCCAAAGCTATGGAAATCTAATTGCGCACAACGACATCCACGATTTTTACTACACAGGAATCTCCGTCGGGTGGACTTGGGGTTATGGTCGATCTCTAGCCAAAGATAATGTTATCGAATTCAACAATATTCACCACATTGGTGTACGCACAGATGGGCGAGGCCCGATTTTGAGCGATATTGGAGGCATCTATACGTTGGGTATACAGCCTGGGACGACCATTCGCTTCAATGTCTTCCACGATATCGCAGGTTTTCGTTATGGCGGATGGGGAATATACTTGGATGAGGGAAGCACGAACATACTGGTGGAGGGCAACATAGTATATAGAACCACGCACGGAGGTTTCCATCAACACTATGGTCGCGAGAACATTATACGCAACAACATCTTTGCCCTTGGGCGAGATGCACAAATTCAGAGAACCCGTTCAGAAGATCATCTGAGCTTCAGATTCGAAAGGAACATCGTTTACTGGAGTGAGGGCGATTTGCTTGTCGGCAACCTGGATAATCTGAATTTCTTTTTCGATCGCAACTTGTACTGGCAGGAAGGAGGTGGTGAGGTAAAATTTGGCAAGTTTTCTTGGGACGAGTGGCGAGGGATGGGCATGGACGCAAACTCCTTGATCGCAGACCCACTGTTCATGGACGTAGGTGCGGGGGATTTCGCATTGAACTCCTCTTCATGCGCATTCTCCCTTGGTTTCGAGCCTATAGATTTGGATAAAGTAGGGCCGCGCCAGCCCTCAGCTTGATCGTATAAAAGCGGTGCCATTATCCTGAACAATGTGGGATGATTAAAGAGGCTATGGTTGGCAATCTTGGAGCTCTGCCAATGTGGTCACAGACAGCTCTGTGCTGAAATCTGGCTTTCCGATAACACACTTACATGCGGAGTCATAAGGCCGAAGGCGGCAAAGGTTTTTGAGCTGCCCTAATCGACATTTTCGAAAAGGCTGAAAATCATGTAATACATTTATATACAACATAAGTATATCGATGTATTATGGCAATTATAACGGTAAGAATAGATGACGAACTTAAGAAGAGGATGGAGAAAGAAGGGCACATCAATTGGAGCGAGGTAATACGGCGTGCCATAATCAGCCGCATAGAAGAGGAGGAGCTCTGGAGTTCACTGGATCGCAGAAAACTCATCAAAGCGGCCTCTTTGAACGAAGCGATGAGGAGGAGGATCAGCGGATGGGACAGCGTGGCAGAGATAAGAAGGTGGAGGGAGCTTGCAGGCCGTGGCAGTTGATGCCTCCGTCATCACCAAGTGGTTTGTTGACGAGCCTTATTCGGAGCAAGCCCGAAAGCTCAGGGACGATTATGTGGACCTAAAATTCCGGCTTGTCGTGCCACGATTGGCGCGATATGAGGTACTTAACGCGCTGAAGTACTCCGGGGCGTTCGGCTCGAAGGAGCTGATTGATATAGCCAAAATCTTGGAAGATTACCAACTAGTTGAGATCCCTCCCGATGGGAGATATGCAGAGGAGACAATCAAAATATCAATAGAGCATGGGGTGACCATTTACGACGCATCCTATTTGGCGGTCGGAAAGGTAAGGGGAATCAGTATCTTCACGGCGGACGAAAAACTTTTGGAAAGGATAAAAGAGGATGCCTTCGTCAAACACATCCGAGATTACCAGACCTCTGCCAGCATGTCATGAGCACACGCTGCCTCTATCATAGAAGCGTTTCATAAGAGCCATCATGCTACTTCATTTAAGCTGGCTTCACCTAACGCTCCACGTATATTTGGAGACGATGCTTTCACCTTCGTCTTTTTCCATTCATAACAGCAAACTTCGTAATGCTGGCATTCGTCTCATATTGCTGCGCATCTCTTGATTCAGCCGATTTTGAAAAGAAATATCTCGACATTAAGAGCTTATGAATAAGGGTTTTGAAACGTGCTCTAAGTAAAACCTAAATGACGTACAACAAGTTGTAAATTGGATGATAGGTTGCCAACCCAAACCAAGATCGAGAGACTCTCGACAGGGGTTCCAGAGATCGACGAGATGATCAGTGGCGGAATACCTAGGGGATTCTTCGTGGCCGTGACGGGCGAGCCCGGAACTGGCAAGACTATCTTGTGCATCCATTTCATGGCTGAAGGAATGCGCGTCCGGGACCTTTGCATATATGTAACGACCGAGGAGAGCAGACAAAGCATATTGAACCAGGCTTCCCAGTTTGGCATAGACTTTGGCAAGGGCATCGAGGATGGCAAGGTAATAGTGATAGATAGCTTGATGGGAACAGATGAGCAGTGGTCCTTGAAGAGTCTGGACATGGAGGAGCTGGTCAACAAGATAATCGAGGCAAAGAAGACCCTCGGGTACGGAAGGGCTCGGGTCTGCATCGATTCTCTTTCTGCCTTCTGGCTTGACAGGCCAGCAATGGCTAGGCGCTACTCCTATTTCATTAAGAAAGTACTTGCAAAGTGGGACTTCACTGTCTTTACGACTTCCCAATATGCCATCACAACATCCGATGCCTTTGGTTTTGGCGTTGAGCACATAGCAGATGGAATCATCAGGTTCCGTAGAGCAGTCAGGAACGGCATGCTACGAAGGTATCTGCTCATCGAGAAGATGAGGCAGACACCACACAGCTTGAACCTACACGAGATAAGCATATGCGACGGAAAGGGAATCGTCGTCCTTGGTCCAGTACAAGAGAGAAAGGAGGACTTTGGTCTGCCAAGGAGGGTGACGGAACGGATAATCGAATCACAGAAGGAGAAAGAATCGGAGCTACCTTGATCCCTTACGAAGATGTCGTTAAACACTACATGAATCCAGTGGTCCAAGAGGAGATAGCAAAATTCGCTAGAGGAAGATGGGTTGGATTACATTGCTCTAAGAAAGATGGAAGAGGAAGAAATCTGCTCATGCGTTACTTCAAGGGGAGCAGGATTCCACTCAAGATAGATAGAGAGCAAGATGTTGCAAAAATCCTTCAACTATTCAATGATTCAAGTCCAAGAACCTTCTATGCAACAGCAAATGTCTACCGCAGCTTGGAGGAAATTGAGGACACAATCGAAATGTCCAACATCTTGCTTTGCACGCCAACTTGGGACATCGACAATGCACTCGAAGATTGGGAAGCAACTCTAGCTGCAGCCAGAGAAATAGTATCATTCTTAGAATCCCAAGGAATAATAAAGTCGGTTTTCGTAAAGTGGTCTGGAAGAGGTGCCCATGTCCACGTTCATCAAAACGCAATTTCGAATGATGTATTGAAGAGAAGCAACCCTCTTGACGTAGCTTACGCTATGGTCGAGTACGTTAACCAAAAATTAAATCAAAGATTCAATGACCTGCTCGTTGAATTGAATGCTGAGAACCTACGCATCGAAAACGAAATCGATCCCCAAAGGATGTTCTCCTGCCCCCTCTCTCTGCACAGAGAGGTAAGCTCTGTCTGCGTCTGCATTGAACCGAACGAGCTTGATGATTTTAATCCTGAGTGGTCATCAATCGATGGCTACAAACACCATTTTGGCTGGATCGAACACATTGTGGGAGAGGCGGACACCCTAGCACTAAGAGCTATTGAAACGGTTGGAGGATATCCATTCACGCCCAAATTCAGGCGGAGAAAACACCCACCACTCGATGAACAGATAATGGACTGGATCGAGAAAATCGGAGAAGATAAATTATGACAGCTGAATCTATCTTAAGATCGAATGCACAAGATATCTTTTCCCAGAGTTTTTCATATTTTATAACTTTCGCTCCAAAATGTTCGTTCTAAAGCTTTTTTGATATATCGCGAAAATTTTTGAACACTTGACTAACTTTTCTTTCGCTAATGTTATATATCTTTATCAACCCTTTCCATTTAAGAAGCAAATGAATCTATGGAAGGACATACCGGCTGGCGAAAATCCACCGAAGATTCTTAACATGGTAGTAGAGGTTGTAAGCGGTTCGAGGGACAAGTATGAGTATAATTCTGAATGGGAAACCTTCGTACTAGATCGCGTAATACCTTCATCAGTAGTTTTTCCAGTCGAATATGGCTTTGTGCCGCGGACATGGTTCGACGACGAAGACCCGCTCGACATAATGGCATTGAGCTATGAGCCCCTCGAAGTTGGATGCCTGGTGAAGGTTAGGGTCATAGGAGCGTTAATAATCAGGGATGAAAAAGGCGAAGATCCGAAAATACTCTCAGTACTCGTAAACGATGCAAGGTTCAAAGGGTATGGAGATATTGCTGATGTTCATCCAGACAAGCTTAGGGAAATACAAGAATTTTTCGAAACCTACAAGAGGTTAGAACCGAGCAAATGGGCGAAGTTTAAGGAATGGAAAAACAGTAAAGGCGCGGTAAAAATAGTTGATTATTCCATTAAGCGATTCAAGGAGCTTCGCATGGCATGAAAACCTGCCATTTATAAAATGATTCAATAAAGCTATTACTAGACTCATAAAATTGCTAAGAAGCACTTAACTTGGATAACAGCACCTAACCATTTAAGCGGATGCTTTTAATGATCAATATCTGGATCATATTCAAGGAGGAATGGATTAGGTTAGGGGCACACTGAAAAAGAAACTGGAATACTGGGGACTGAGTCTGAACTACTAGTATCGTCCCCATCCATAGAGAAGGAACGTTAAAGAAACATTGACTGAAATGGTAGCTCACCGGGCCTAAAAAGGTTCCTGCCAGTCTTGCAGTAGAAGTAGGCTAGGAAAAGCCCTGCCGTAAATGAAAGGAACACTTGGTTTATTATCATTATCGTTCCAAACGGCCAGTCGAGCAGGTAGAGGTAGAAGAGGTGGTAAAGGCCAAAAAGCAGCGACGAGAAAAATATCGAAGCTGATTCTCCATACCTCTTGAGGAGCCCTCCCAAGATGTAGCCACGGAAAACCCCTTCCTCTGAAACGCTTATGAGCAGAAAGGCGGCGAAATAAACGAGAATGTGAACATAAAGAGGCAGGTAGAATCCATGTCTTACTCCAAGGACAAAGATAGAAAACGCGAGGCCTATCGCATTATGGAAGATGGCGAGAACGAAGCCTAGGGCGCAATAAGTCCTCCACTTTTCCAACCTCCTGAAACCCAGG
>Ga0123519_10000712_pt1 | contig 58162 bp, 49 predicted proteins | sample YelNatPaOPRAMG02_FD_87396 | JGI IMG/M metagenome (GOLD analysis project Ga0123519, IMG submission 87396) | Hot spring microbial communities from Yellowstone National Park - Yellowstone National Park OP-RAMG-02 (version 2) | ecosystem: Environmental > Aquatic > Thermal springs > Hot (42-90C) ...
CAATAGCAGAATTTGTCAATCTCGGTTCCGGATTGCGACTTGCAATGAGGGACCTGGAAATAAGGGGTGCGGGAAATATACTTGGAAAGGAACAGCACGGACACATCCAGAAGGTGGGACTTGAACTCTACTGCAAAATGCTTGAGGAAGCAATAAGTGAATTGAAAGGAGAGCCCGTAAAGGAAGAGATTGAACCCGTTCTCAAATTAAAGGTGGAGGCTTATATTCCTGATGAATATGTAGGTGGAATAGAGCAGAAGATAATGCTCTATAAAAAGATGCTCGGAATTAAAAATACTGCAGAATTAGAAAAATTGAGATATGAAATGAAAGACAAGTATGGCAATCTGCCCGGTCCGGTGAAGATGCTCCTGGAAATAGTTGAAATAAGAACCCTTGCAAAAAATGCGGGAATCAATTTAATAGAAGTAAAAGGAAGGGATATAGTATTTTCCAGAGATACAAAAAATCTAAAATTTAAAATTTCAAAAGAAAACAGGATTCTCCAGCAGATTAAAAAGATTCTGCTATCCTTTCCAAAAATTTGACTTTTTTAAAAAATATGCTATACTATTTAAATGGATATTTTTAATTCCTGAAGGAGAGACTGGAGGGAAAATGATTATCACTGAACAGAAGAATTTTGAAGAAATACTCAGGGCACTTGAAGGAGAAAATAAAATTTTCATTGTTGGATGCAAGCAGTGTGCAACCCTGTGCCAAACAGGTGGAGAAGAACAGGTTAAACAGATGAAGGAAAAACTGGAGAAAGAGGGAAAAACTGTAATAGGCTGGGTGGTTATTGATGTGCCATGCCACCTCCTGGAAACAAAGAAGGTTCTGCGTGAAAAAGAATCTGAAGTAAACAGAGCCGATGGGATACTTGTGCTTGCATGTGGTGGCGGAACCCAGTCAGTCCGCGAGGCAAGCAATAAAAACACCCATCCTGGCTGTAATACCCTTTTCCTGGGAGTGGTTGAGAGATTTGGACAGTTCTCAGAGAGATGTTCGCTTTGTGCTGAATGTATCCTGGAAAAAACAAAAGGGCTCTGCCCTATAACGCTGTGCACCAAAGGATTGCTTAATGGCCCATGTGGTGGAGCGAAAGAAGGTAAGTGTGAAGTGGACCCTGAAAAAGACTGTGGATGGCAACTTATTTATAAGCATCTTCAAGCACTGGGTAAGGTGGACCTGCTTAAAGAATTCCAGCCTGCCAAGGACTACTCAAAATTGAGAAAGCCGCACAGCCGTATCCTGGAAAGAAAGGCATAGTGTGAAAGTCTAATTCCCATCTTAAAGAAATATTGAAATGCTCAAACCGAAAGTTTAAACTCAAAAATTAATAAGGAGGAGGATGTGAGCGCACTGAGGGATGCACTTAAGCAGGGCAGGTTTGTGATAACAGGAGAGGTTGGACCTCCAAAGGGAACAGATATAACAAAGTTGATGGAAGAAGCAGAAATAATAAAAAATAGAATGGTTGCTATCAATGTTACAGATATCCAGAGTGCTGTAATGAGACTGGGCTCAATGGCTGTGTGCCATTTATTAAAAGAAAAAGGAATAGAGCCAATATTTCAGATGGTCTGCAGGGACAGGAATCGCCTTGCGCTGCAGTCTGACTTATTGAGCGCTTATGTGCTGGGCATAGAAAATGTGCTCTGCCTGACAGGAGATTATCCAACCCTCGGAGACCATCCCGGGACAAAACCTGTGTTTGATCTGGACTCAGTACAGTTGCTTGCAGCTGCAAAAGGCCTTTGTGAAGGGCATGATATGGCAGGAAATGCTCTTGAAGGCAATCCAGATTTCTTTCTGGGTGCGGTGGTCACTCCTGGTGCAGACCCGGTTGAACCCCAGATTCTTAAGATGGAAAAAAAGGTAAAGGCAGGCGCACAATTCTTCCAGACCCAGGCGGTATATGAAATTGATAAATTTGCAAGGTTTATGGAAAAGGTGAAATACCTGAATGTTCCTGTGCTTGCTGGAATTGTGGTACTAAAAGGTGCAAAGATGGCGGAGTTTATGAACAAGAATGTTGCTGGAGTTCATGTGCCGGATAATATTATTGATGAATTGAAAACGAGCACTGACAGGGTTAAAACTACAATAGAAATTTCTGCCAGGCTCATCAGGGAATTAAAGCAACTCTGTCAGGGCGTTCATATAATGCCACTGGGCTGGGGTCATCATATACCTGCAATTCTGGACGCAGCAGGATTGTAATAAACCATTCTAAAGAGGAATCTGCGATTTTCTTCTTCCCGTAAAGAAGTAATCTCTGCCTTTGCAAGATATTTTGTAAAAGAAAAGATATTTCCTGAAGAAATGAGTAAAATACTAAGAGATATCTCTGACAAAAGAGAAAAGGGTGAATATAGCTCTTTTGCTCCTGCAAGAAATAAAGAAGATGCGCAACAGATGATTTGCCGGGTAGAAAAATTTGTAAAGAAAATATCTCTATATTTAAAAATAAGAAATGAAGATAGCGGTGTCGGGTAAGGGAGGAGTTGGGAAAACAACGCTCGTTGCCATACTCGCAAAACTATATGTGGAGAGCGGACAGAAGGTATTTGTAATTGATGCTGACCCTGATGCAAATTTAGCACTCACCCTTGGATTTCCTGATTCATGCAATATTGTTCCTCTTGTACAGATGAAGGAGTTAATAGAAGAGAGGACAGGTGCAAAACCAGGAACATCTGCACCACTCTTCAGGCTCAACCCAAGGGTTGACGATATACCCGAAAAATATTTTGCGGAACACAACGGAATAAAACTCGCTGTTATGGGAACTGTGCGAGGTGGTGGACTGGGCTGCACCTGTCCTGAAAATGCATTCTTAAAAGCACTGCTGCGCCATTTAATTGTTGACAGGACTGAAGTTGTAATACTGGATATGGAGGCAGGCATAGAACACCTGGGCAGGGGCACGGTTGAGGCAATTGACAGATTGATTGTGGTCGTGGAGCCCGGGACAAGAAGTATTGAAACTGCACACAGGATAAAAAAACTGGCAGAAGATATAGGACTGAAAAATATTGCTATTGCAGGAAATAAAATAAGAAATGCAGAGGATATGAAATTTATAGAAAAAAACCTGAAAGGATTTGAAATCCTTGGTTATATTCCATATAATGAAAAAATAATTCAGGCTGATTTAGAAAAACTGCCACCCTTCAAGGTTGCGCCTGAAATTCTTGAAGATGGAAAGAAAATTATTGAGAGGTTACTAAAATGAAAAAGGTATTCTGTGATCTGGAAAAATGTCTGGGCTGTAGAACGTGTGAGATAGTCTGCGCTGTGGTCCATTCAAAAACAAATCAGCTGTATGGCGCCCTCACAGAAGAACCGCGGCCGCAGCCAAGGATAAAAACTCAGAAGGGCATAAAAACTTTTGCCCTCCAGTGCCGTCATTGTGAAAACCCTCTCTGTGTAGAGGCCTGTATTTCGGGCGCAATGCAGAAGGATAAATCTGGAATAGTTTCCAGCGATAAAAATAAATGCATCGGATGCTGGATGTGCGTAATGGTATGCCCTTACGGAGCAATAAAACCCGGAAAGGAACAGATTGCAGTAAAGTGTGACCTCTGCTTTGAAGTAATAAAAGAAGGGGAAGAACCCGCCTGTGTTAAATCCTGTCCTGTAAAAGCCCTCATCTATTGCGAGGAGGAAGAATTCGGGAAAAACACATTAGAGAAAACTGAAATAGTGAGGCCAAAATGAAATATTTAATTGTTGGAAATTGTGCTGCAGGGGTGAATGCAGCCATAGAAATAAGAAAAAGAGATAATAATGGAGAGATAACCATTCTTTCGGATGAAAATTTCCCTGCTTACTGGCGATGCCTTATTTCCTATTATCTTGCAGGTGTAAAGACTAAAGATGACCTTGTGATGTACCCTGAAAGTTTTTATAAGGACATGAACATAAACGTGCTGCTGAATAAGAGAGCAGTTAAAATAGATACCGGAAATAAAAAAGTTGTCTGTGCGGATGGAACAGAATTTTCTTATGACCGCCTTCTTATTGCTACTGGTGGCAGGCCAAAACTTCCTGAAATAAAAGGAGTGGAGACTAACGGTGTATTTTGTTTCCGCAGCATTCAAGATGCGAGGAGAATTCTTGAAATAGTAAAAAGTGGCGGTAACAAAGCGGTGCTTTTAGGTGGAGGACTGATTGGCCTGAAGGCAACCTATGGCCTTAAAAAAAGAGGTCTGGATGTGACGCTTGTGGTAAAATCCAGCCAGATCTTATCCCAGATTGTAGACAAAACTGCAGCAGGTATTGTGCAGTCTCACCTGGAGAAAAATGGCGTAAAGATTAAACTGGGACTGGATGCCTCTGAAATCAATGGCAATGGCAGGGTCAGAAGCATAAAACTGGAAGATGGCTCAGAACTACCTGCTGATATTATTATTATTGGAAAGGGTGTAAGTTCCAACTTAGAAATTGCACAGGGAACAGGGTTGAAAACCAACCTCGGAATAATAGTGAACTCCTATCTTGAAACAAACCTGCCAGGAATTTATGCCGCAGGCGATGTTGCAGAAACAAAGGACCTGCTGACCGGCATATCAACCATCAATGCACTCTGGACCGCTGCGGTTGAACAGGGAAAGATTGCGGGCGCCAATATGGCAGGAGATGGCATTGAATACGAAGGGTCCATGGCAATGAACTCTGCAGAATTTTTTGATCTACCGCTTATCTCTTTTGGCATAACCCGTCCAAAACCCGGTGAGGGATATGAAGAAATAATTAAGCCAGGACCGGAATCTGAAACTTACAAAAAAATAGTATTAAAAGACAACAAATTGGTAGGCGCAATACTGGTAAGAAAGATTGAAAATGCAGGGATATATCTGGCGCTGGCAAGGAAAAAAGTGGATGTATCAAGAATAAAAGATATACTTGGCGAAGATTCTTTTAATTTTTCAAAGGTAGCGCATCTGCTTGATATACCTGAAAATTACATACGGGAAATAGCTACTTCCCATAATTTGTCTGCGGAGAAATAATAGTGAAAATTCAAGAACAACAAGGGCCTGTTTGATAAGAAAAGATTCGCAGAATTTGAGAAAGACAAAAAGATATGGCTGAAAAACCTGACGATGAGCAAAGCATTGAAAATGGAAGAAGATTTGCTTTCGTCAAAATTGTTGCAGAAGTTGCGAAGGAATTTTATATCTGACAATCCTGTGTGTTATAAAATACTTTTGAAATGGAGGAAAATATGGAAGAGAAAAAAGAAGTTCTTGGAGAGACATATGAACCGGGGAAACCCTCTGGTCCTTATAACTGGCGCAAGAAATTAAAGGACCGCGGGGAAATGCTTGCATACCTGGAGACCGCGCAGAGATACTGGTTTTCAAAGGACTGGTTCGGGAGCGAAAAAAGAAAGACGCCGGCATAAATACAGTTATCGTGATTCATTATTAAAAAATAGACCCGACACTATTTTGGGAAAGGAGAAAAAATGCTTGTTGAGATTCCCGGGATACAATATTCAGGAAAAATAAAGGAAGTGAGGATAGGCGATGGTAATATAGTTGTGGGTGGACAGAGCTCTTATCCCCTCCATCTATTTGAAGGTGAAGCCCCCCACTCTGTTCTTATAGCAATGGAGGTTCTGGATTCTACTCCTGAAGAATGGCCAGAGGCACTTGTAGAAGTGCTGGGAGATGTGATGAATTCACCCGGTAAATGGGCTAAAAAATGCGCGGAACAATTTGGTGCTGATATGGTTTGCCTGAGACTTTCAAGTATTGACCCCAATGGAGCAAATAAAAATGCAGAGGATGTAATTCCGGTTGTAAAAGAGGTTATGGAAACAATAAACATTCCTCTAATAGTATGGGGCTGCGAGAATGATGAAAAGGATGCTGAAGTATTGCCGAAGATTGCTGAAGTCTGCCAGGGAAAAAGGATAGTACTGGGACCAGCCACTGATAAAAACTATAAAAAGATAGGGGCAGCGGTTATTGCATACGGACACACCATAGTCGCATCCACACCCATTGATGTAAATCTTGCAAAGCAATTAAACATACTCCTGGGAGACCTCGGCGTGCCTGATGGACAGATTATTATGGATTTAAATACAGGTGGATGCACAATCGGCTACGGACTGGAATATACATATTCTGTAATGGAAAGACAGAAGCAAGCAGCACTTACCCAGCAGGATGAAAAATTGCAGTTTCCTGTAATATGCAATTTTGCAAATGATGTATGGAAAAAGAAAGAAGTCCGGATTGATGATCCAGGAATGGGAGATAAGAAAAAACGTGGAATACTTCTTGAGGCAATGACAGGCTGGATTCAGATTCTGGCAGGAGCTGACATACTGGTTATGCGCCACCCGGATGCGGTTAAGCTGGTAAAAACTGCACTCATAAATTGCGGAGGGAAAAGTGAAAAATAAAAGCGTTGATAAAACAGTTGGTCCTCTGCTTGAAAAAGCAGAAGAGGATAATGCGGAAATATGCTGGGACAGGCTGGAACAGCAGGAACCTCAATGCGGGTTTGGACAGCTTGGCATATGCTGCAAAAACTGTGCAATGGGTCCCTGCAGAATTGACCCATTTGGAGAGGGAGCACAAAAAGGCGTATGCGGAGCAGGTGCTGAAACAATAGCTGCGAGAAATTTTGTAAGAATGATAGCAGGTGGAGCTGCTGCCCATTCAGATCATGGAAGAGCTGTTGCTGAGCTTTTTATTGCCGCAGCAGAGGGAAAGGCGCCAGGATATGAAATAAAGGATGAACAGAAACTGCTGCAGGTTGCCCTGGACTTTGGTGTAAAAATAGAAAACAGAAGTATTCAGGAAATAGCTCTGGATGTTGGCAAAATAGCCCTATCTCAATTCGGACAGCAGGAAGGATATCTTCACTTTATTAAAAAAGCACCTTTAAAAAGACAGGAAATCTGGAACAATCTGGGCGTTATCCCCCGCGGTATTGACAGAGAAATTGTGGAAATAATGCACCGTACCCATATGGGTGTGGACCAGGACTATAAAAATCTTTTACTTCAGGGCACACGCTGTGCACTTGCAGATGGATGGGGCGGTTCAATGATTGCTACGGAGCTGCAGGACATCCTTTTTGGTACCCCTGTGCCAATATTGGGACGCGTAAACCTTGGTGTGTTAAAAGAGGATGAGGTAAATATAATTATCCACGGGCATGAACCCTTGCTCTCAGAAATGATTGTTGTCGCAAGTTCTGACAGAGAAATGCTGGAACTTGCAAGGTCAAAAGGAGCAAAGGGAATAAATATCGCGGGCATATGCTGCACAGCAAATGAAATACTTATGCGACATGGAATTCCCATAGCAGGAAATTTTCTGCAACAGGAACTTGCTATCATAACAGGTGCAGTGGACGCAATGGTTGTGGATGTGCAGTGCATTATGCAGTCTCTACCTTCTGTTGCACAGTGCTATCACACAGAGATTATCACCACATCTTCGAGGGCAAAAATTCCGCAGGCAATCCATATCCAGTTTGATGAACACAATGCTCTGGAATCAGCAAAAGAAATTGTCAGGAGAGGAATTGATAATTTTCCGAAGAGAAGAGGGAAAGTAAGAATTCCGAAAGAAGAAATGGATTTGATCGCGGGATTTTCTCATGAAACGGTAAATTATTTGTTAGGTGGAAAATACAGGGCATCTTATAGACCCCTTAACGACAACATAATTGGCGGAAGGATTAGAGGTGTAGCAGGAGTGGTGGGTTGCAATAACCCAAAAGTTCCACATGATCAAATCCACTTAACACTTGTAAAGGAATTGATAAAAAATGACATACTGGTCCTGCAGACAGGATGTTCGGCAATCGCATGTGCAAAAGCAGGGCTTATGGTTCCTGAGGCTAGTCAAGAGTTTGCAGGTCAGGGATTGAGAGAAGTATGCGAAACAGTGGGAATACCGCCTGTGGTTCATCTGGGCTCCTGCGTTGACAATTCCAGAATACTCATTGCTGCTACTGCAATGGTAAAAGAAGGTGGACTGGGAGACGACATATCTGAACTGCCTGCTGCAGGCGCTGCCCCTGAATGGATGAGTGAAAAGGCAATTTCAATAGGGCAATATTTTGTGGCAAGCGGCGTATTTACAGTATTTGGAGTTACCTGGCCTACACTGGGTAGCAGGGAGTTGACAGACCTGCTCTTTAAAGAATACGAGGAAACCCTCAAGGGTAAATGGGCATTTGAACCAGACCCTTTAAAAATGGCTGCACTTATAATTGACCACATTGATAAAAAAAGAAAGGCACTGGGAATTGATAAGGCAAGAGAAAGGGTGCTTTTTGATATGGCAAAACGCAGGGAACTGGAGGCTGTATAGAAACGAAGGAATTGCCATTTTGCAATCAAAAACAGGCAAACTTTATTATTGCGAGAATTTGAATCAGACAATTGTTTACATTAAAATCACGAAGCCGAATGCAATCAAATAAGGGCGGGTTCAATGGATTGAAAAAGAATGCCGGTAGACCCTTTGATAGAGAAGACATTTACGAATTAAAAGTTTTAAAGGGTAGAAAGGAGTAAAAAATGTCCAAGATTATTGCATCAGCAGCAATAAGAGGAGCATACAAAATTGTTGAGAGGGCTGAAAAGAAATATAAAGAGGCAGTTGATAAATTTGGTCCCGATAAAGAAGTGGGATTTCCCAATACTGCCTATTATCTGCCAATTATCTATGGAATAACTGGAATTCCTGTTAAGACTCTTTCAGATATGGAACCTGTACTGAAAGAATGCAGGAATCTCCTTCCTCCTTTTGTAAACGAAACCCATCCCCTCCCCTATCTTGCTCCTGCCCTGGATGCCGGAATGGCAACGCTTTTTGCAGAAGAAATCATTGAAGCAATAAGATATCTTGAGCAACCGGATTTCTATACAAAAGGCGAAGAGCCCAAAAATGGAAATATCTGGCTTGGTGCAGCTGATGATGTTGTTATGAGAAAAAGAGGTATAGAATTTGTGGATGGAACTGCCCCCGGCTTTGCAGCAATTGCAGGTGCTGCTCCTGACTCACAAACCGCTGCAAAGATTGCTCAGGAATTACAGGAGAAAAACCTTTATGTCTTTATGTGTGCTGAGCACAATGGGAAAAGATTCTCCGAACAGCTTGTTGAAGCAGGGGTCCAGATTGGCTGGCCCACCAGGCTTGTCTCTTTCGGACCTGATATTTCAGCAGCTGTGTTTGCTATTGGATTTGCAACCAGGGCTGCTATGTCTTTTGGAGGAATAAAACCCGGGGAATACAGGAAGATACTTATATACAATAAGGACAGGATTTTTGCCTTTGTCATGGCTCTTGGCTATGTAAATGAAGAGTGGTATGCAAATGCTGCTGGTGCAATAAACTGGGGTTTCCCCACAATTGCTGATACTCCTATACCGCAGGTTCTTCCGACAGGTATCTGTACATATGAGCATGTAGTATCCAATATTCCTCACAATCAGATTGTTGCAAAGGCAATTGAGGTAAGGGGACTGAAAGTCACAACTGCTGAGGTCCCTATCCCGGTAGCATACGGACCTGCGTTTGAAGGAGAAAGAATTAGAAAGGAAGACCTTTATGTTGAATGCAGGGGCGGAGTCACAGCAGTAGTAGAATGGACCACCTCTAAACCAATGGATGAGGTTGAAGATGGAAAAATAGAAGTTATAGGCCCTGACATTGACAGCATGAAGGAAGGTACTCAGTTTCACCTGGCAATTGTTGTGGAGGTAGCTGGCAGGAAAATGCAGGAAGATTTTGAGCCCATCCTGGAGCGTCAGATTCATCATCTTATAAACTATGCCCAGGGAGTTATGCATATCGGGCAGAGGGATATCGCATGGATAAGAATTAGCAAGCAGGCTTTCGAAAAAGGATTCAGACTAAAGCACATCGGTTCAATAATACATGCAAAATTCCATCAGGACTTTGGCACTATATTTGATAAGGTTCAGATTAAATTATATACTGAAGAACAGAAGGTGCGTGAAATCCTTGAAAAGGCAAAGCAGGTCTATAAGGCAAGGGATGAAAGAATTGAAGGTATGACTGATGAAGGAACTGAAATTTATTATTCCTGCACGCTGTGCCAGTCCTTTGCCCCAAGCCATGTATGTATGATAAGCCCTGAAAGAACAGGGCTGTGCGGCGCCTACAACTGGATGGACTGCAAGGCATCTTATGAAATAAATCCAACCGGCCCGAATCAACCGGTAAAAAAGGGAGAAGTCATAGACCCCAGATTAGGACAGTGGAAAGGCGTAAATGAATTTGTCTATAAGGCATCCCGGCAGAAGATAGACCACTACAATTTTTACAGTGTTGTGCATGACCCGATGACAACCTGCGGATGCTGTGAGTGTATCTGTGTGGTGCTCCCGCTTTGCAATGGCGTTATGACGGTAAACCGGGAGTATGACGGTATGACTCCCTGTGGAATGAAGTTTACCACCCTTGCAGGAACTATAGGGGGTGGACTGCAGACACCCGGTTTTGTGGGACATTCAAAATACTATATCTGCCAGAAGAAATTTATTCTCGGGGATGGTGGAATAAAAAGACTGGTCTGGATGCCAAAAATGTTGAAAGAAGAAATAAAGGAAAGATTAAAGAAACGGTCTGAAGAAATAGGAATTCCAGACTTTATTGACAGGATTGCAGATGAAACAGTGGGTGTTACAGAAGAGGAAATTCTTCCTTTCCTTCAGGAAAAGAAACACCCTGCCCTTGAAATGGAACCGATATTATAAATCAAAAAGAGCCCCCGTTCAACCTTTATTTTGCAATTAATTTTTCAGCATAACCTGAGAGGAATTTTCCTCATATTCCTCTGGTTTGATTAAAAATTACTTATAAAAATAGGATATGTGCCTATTTTGTGAAAGGAGATAAGATGGCATTGACCGGAATTGAAATTTACAAGAAGCTACCCAAGACAAACTGTGGAAAGTGTGGTGTTCCAACCTGCCTGGCTTTTGCGATGCAGCTGGCAGCGGGAAAGGCAGAGTTAGAAGCCTGTCCATTTGTAACAGAAGAAACAAAGGCTGAATTATCTGAAGCCTCAGCACCGCCTGTCCGGGTTGTGGTAATCGGTACCGGTGAGAAGTCATTAAAAATAGGCGGGGAAACAGTTATGTTCAGACATGAAAAAACCTTTGTAAATCCTGCGGGCATCGGAATTCTTATAAAAGATACTATGGAAGAAAAAGAGATTGAGGAAAGAATTTTGAAGTTTAACACTCTGCAGTACAAAAGAGTGGGCTTGACTTTAAAACCTGATGCAATTGCAATAAAAAATGAAAGTAATTATACTGGAAAATTTGAGGCACTTGTTAATAAAATAAAGGATAAAATAAATGGCGCAATTATACTTATGAGTAGCAATGCCGGTGTCTTATCTAATGTGGCTAAATCCTGTCAGACCATCAAACCGCTGATTTATGCAGCTGACAAAAACAATATTGATGCAATGGCTGAGATTGCAAAGGAAAATTCCTGTCCGCTTGCAGTGCGTGGCGAAAACCTGGATGAACTTGCCCAGCTTACGACAAAACTAACCTCTGCGGGACTCAAAGACCTCGTCCTGGATTCTGGTGCAAGAACCTTCTCAAAGGTACTTGAGGACCAGATAATAATAAGAAGGCTTGCCATTTTAAAGAAATTCAGACCCCTTGGATTTCCCACAATTACATTTCCCTGTGAAATGACCACTGACCCCATGGAAGAATCCCTTATTGCATCAACACTGGTTGCAAAATATGCAGGTATTATTATTCTTTCTGATCTTTCTGGAGAAAGTCTTTTCCCACTTCTTGTAGCAAGGATGAATATCTTTACTGACCCGCAGAGACCGATGGCAACTACAGAGGGGATATATCCAATAGGGGGTCCAGACGAAAATTCACCCCTGCTTGTCACAACTAATTTCTCACTTACCTACTTCATTGTTTCAGGAGAAATAGAAAGTTCGAGGGTGCCATCCTGGCTTTTAGTGCAAAATGCGGACGGTCTTTCTGTACTCACTGCATGGGCAGCTAACAAATTTGGAGCAGAAACAATAGCGGCACTTGTAAAAAAATCTGGAATTACTGAAAAGATAAAACACAAAAAGATTATTATACCCGGTGCTGTAGCAAGAATTTCTGGAGAACTGGAGGAAGAACTTCCAGGGTGGGAAGTAATAATTGGACCCAGGGAGGCAGCGCATCTTCCTGTATTCCTGAGACAGTTGAAAATATAGGGTGCAATCTACCAGTAAAAGAAAAAGGAGTAAAAAATGATTCTCATCGGTGAAAATCTGAATGTTATGTCAAATATAATTGGCCCGGCGATAAAAAATCGAGATCCGGGACCAATACAGGAAATGGCAAAAAGACAAAAGGAATGTGGCATGGACTACATAGATATAAACCTTGGACCTGCAAGAAAACAGGGGCCGGAAACTATGGAATGGCTGGTAAAAACAGTTCAGGAAGTTGTGGACCTTCCCCTGTTTTTAGATACCACAAATGTAGAGGCAATTGAAGCGGGCCTGAAAGTACACAGGGGTAAGGCAATAATAAATTCTATTTCCTGCATTCAGGAAAGAATGGATGCACTGTTTCCTCTTGTAAAAAAGTATAATGCTGGATTTGTAGGATTGGTTCTGGGACCTGAAGGCATACCAAGGGATGCAAATGAAAGAGCTGCATTTGCAGTAGAGTTGATAACAAAAGCACTTGAAGCAGGAATTTCACCTGAAGATATCTGGCTTGACCCCATTGTACTGCCTGTTTCAAGTCAGCAGGACCAGGTAAAGGGCTGTACAGAATTTATGCAGATGTTTAATGAGCTTGCCCCGGGATGCAAATCTACCTGCGGGCTTTCAAATGTTTCAAATGGAACTCCCACGGAGTTGCGCCCCATACTGAATCAAACATACCTTATGATACTTGAAAATTACGGTATGTACTCAGCAATAGTTGATGCATTTGACACAGAACTTGTTCAAATTGCAAAGGGCGCAAAAGGAAACTTGAAAAGGCTGGTCCGGGATATAATGGAAGGAAAGACAATAGACCTCACAGGACTGTCACAGGAAGAGATTGATTGTGTCAAAACAACAAAGGTGCTCTCAGGACACTCACTATATTCCCATTCCTGGCTAAAACTGTAAACCTGAATCTGTTTATGCGTGAGCTAATTGTTGAAAGTTTTAAGAAACTGGATATAGAAGATGCCTGCAGGAAGAGTGGCGCTATACTGAAGGAAGAAGAAGGACAGAAAATAATAATACTTCCCTATCTTGGCTCTGAATATTTAATTCATTTTCCTGATGGCGAAATTACAACCAGAGAAAAAAATGGGGTCGGAATTGACCAAAAAATTGTTCTTCTGCATTATTTAATTTCAAGCAAGGGCACTCCATTTTCAGGAAAATTGATAGATTTCAGGCAGGTTCCTGATGGAAATTTTTATTATTCAACTCTTGTAAATCTGGTACACAGACCATTTTTGCAGGCATTTGGTGAAAAACCAGAATTGTTCCTTGAGGCATCAAAATCCCTCGGCGGTATTGAATCTGAATTTAAAGATATCTCTATGAAATTTCTGGTTTTGCCAAAAGTTCCGGTAATTGCGGTCCTTTATAAAGGTGATGAAGAGTTTTCTGCGGACTGCAAGTTTCTTTTTGACTCAAACATTCCAGACTATCTTTCAACAGAGGGAATTGTAAAGGTATGCGAGGAACTGGTAAATAAATTAAAGAAACATAGCAATGGGTAATTTCACAGTCAATTTTCAACCTGATGGAAAGAAAATCAATGTTCCTGAAGGAACAACTATCCTGCAGGCAGCAACGGCCTGCGGTGTGTATATCAATTCCTCCTGTGGTGGAGAAGGTATCTGTGGCAGATGCAAGGTTATTATTAAAAAAGGGGATATTGCCACAGAACCAACCGGAAGGCTCACAAAGGAAGAACTGGAAAAGGGATATGTGCTTGCCTGTCGGGCAACAATCCACAGCGATGCCGAAGTAGAAATACCTGCCAGCTCAAGGCTGAACAGAGAACAGATTCTGACTGAAGAATCCAGAACCGCACGCCTGAGCGGAATTTTCAGTAAAGCAGAGGAAATAGAAAAAGGAATAGAAGCTAAGGAAAGAAACATTTTTTCTCACTCTCCCCTTGCCACAAAAATTTTCTTGAGACTGCCACCGCCCACCCTGGAAGACAATATCAGCGACTTAGAACGATTGTACCGGGAAATCAGACGCAAGAGTGATATTCCAATTCTGCAGACAGGTCTTGCTAATATTAAAATGATGGGAAGATTATTCAGGGGAAGCAACTGGAATGTCACCGTAACACTGGGCAAGCGCAATGGAACAAGTGAAATAGTACTCATTGAACCAGGAGATACATCACAGAGAAATTTTGGCATTGCTGTAGATATAGGAACTACCACAATAGTGGCTCAATTGCTTGACCTCAACAGCCGTAAAGCACTGGGCACAAAAGCCACCCATAACCAGCAGGCAACCTATGGCGATGATGTAATCACGCGTATTATGTATGCTGAAAAGTCTGAGGGCCTTGAAAAACTGCATCACCTCGTGATTGATGCAATTAATGGACTTATCTCAGCCCTGATTGAAGAACACAATATCAATTTAAATGAGGTCACAGCGGTGATGTGCGCCGGCAATATGACAATGATACATCTCCTGCTTAAGGTTGATCCAACATATCTCAGGATAGAGCCCTATGTTCCCACAGCAAACTTTATGCCTGTGGTGAGGGCTGCAGAAGCAGGAATAAAAATTAATCCGAGGGGATTACTTGCCTGCCTGCCAGGAGTCTCAAGCTATGTGGGTGCTGATATTGTAGCAGGGGTTCTGGCAAGTGGTATTGATGAAGAAGAAAAACCCTGTCTGCTGATTGATATCGGTACAAATGGAGAGATAGTGCTGGGCAACAGGGAATATCTTGTCTGCTGTTCTTCTTCTGCAGGACCTGCCTTTGAAGGAAGCGGAGTGAAATGCGGTGTGCGTGCAATGGAAGGAGCAATTCAGAAGGTTGAAATAGACCCCAGCATCTATACGGTAAAATATTCCACAATCGGGGGAATTAAACCCATAGGCATCTGTGGCTCCGGATATATAGATTGTCTGTGTGAATTATTCAGGACAGGAATTATTGACCGCTCAGGCAAAATCAGAAAAGATAGAAATATCCCGCAGATAAAGGAAGGCAGTGAGGGTCTGGAATTTGTCCTGGCAGAAGCAGAAGAAAGTGCGACAGGAGAAGACATTGTTATCACACAAACAGATATTACAAATCTCATTCTTTCAAAGGGTGCAATCTATACTGCCACAAGCGTTCTTTTGAAGAAGGTGGGTTTAAAACCAGGCGATATATTCAGGATTTATCTTGCCGGGGGCTTTGGCAACTATCTGAATATTGAAAAATCAATCTGCATAGGGCTGCTTCCGGATGTATCGCGGGAAAATTTTGAATACATCGGCAACAGTTCCCTGACAGGAGCTAAGTTTGCCCTCCTGTCCTACGACGCTATGATGAAGGCAAGGGAGATTGCAAGGAGAATGACATATATAGAACTCAGTGTTGAACCTTCCTTTATGAATGAATATACTGGCTCTCTTTTTCTGCCACATACAGACCTGAATCTTTTTCCAACAGTGAATCTAAAACATAATTCTATGATTGAAAATGTACACAACTGTAGTGGTAAATACCCATAAAAAGGAAGAACTGGTTGAAATAACAGATACCATTGTAGAGGAAATTGAAAAAGCAGGGGTGCAGAATGGTATCTGTATCCTGTTTGCTCCACATACCACCTGTGGTCTGGTCATAAACGAAAATGCAGATCCCGATGTACGCAGGGATATTATAGTAGGGCTTAACCAGTTCCTGCCCCATGATGTACTGCGGGAATTCAGACATACAGAAGGAAATTCACCCGCACATATAAAGGCAAGTCTTGTAGGGCAGTATCTGATGCTGGTAGTGGAAAACGGGAATCTGGTGCTTGGCACCTGGCAGGGAATTTTCCTTGCAGAATTTGATGGACCCAGGGAAAGAAAGGTTCTTATCAAAATCTTAAAAGAAGTTAGAAATGAATTCTGAGTTTCAGTGATAGCCCATATCATTTAAAAAAGGAGGATTAGTGAATAGAATTATTGTATCAGGAAATTTAGTCAGAGACGCAGAGATGCGATACACCCCGCAGGGTACTGCAGTTGTGGAATTCAGAATTGGTGTAAGAGACGACCTCTTAAAAAAGAGAGAGGACCGTTCTGTCTTCCTGGACATTGTTCTTTTTGGACAGAGGGCTGAGGCACTTTATAAATATCTTCTAAAGGGAAAATCTGTACTTATTGAAGGAAGGCTGGATGTAAAAACAAACAAAACACAGGATGGTCGTACATTTACAAATGTCCAGGTTTACGCCAATACACTTGAGTTTATAAGCAAAAAAGGTGAAGTGGCGGAAGAAGAGATAATCGTTGAAGAACCATCCATAGAATCAGAAACTCCTGAAGAAGAAATATCTCCAGAATCCCAGTAAAAACCTTGGTCTGCCCGGAATGAAATAAATACAGGGGGTGCAGAAATGAAAAAGATAATTTTTATATTGCTGAGTTTTTCAGTATTTACTGCATGGTGCCTGGTAGAAAATATCTGTTCTGCCCAGAGTTTTACCCTGCCACTCCCTCTTGATATGGGACCAAGGGCACTGGGAATGGCTGGGGCATTTACAGGAATTGCTGACGATGTTTCAAATTTCTACTGGAACCCTGCGGGTCTTGGATTTACTGAAAGGTATGGAATCTCAACTGAATATGGAATTTCTAACTCGAATACAACAACCCTGCCTGCTTCCTGGGGTACGCATTTTACATATTATTATCCAAATGGCGCTATCACAGCACTGCGCACCGGAACTGGATTGTCTTTCTCAGGCATACCTGAAGGGAAAAATATAAATGACATATTTATTTTCAGTCAGGCAATCCCCTTTTCAGAAATCTTCTCTATTGGCCTGAATCTGAAAGCATTCAGTCCAAACGGTGGAGAGACAGTAGGATATGGAGCTGATTTTGGCACACTTCTGAAAACACAATATTTTAGACTTGGCTTCACTGCCCAGGACATAGTAGCACAGATTGGAGGCAGAAGGTCAAATCCAGTATACAGACTTGGAGCTGGAATAGGCCCATTCGGTACAGTTATGATAGCCGGACAGGTTGACCTGATCGGTATGGGAGAAATTCCAGAGATGGGATATGTATTTCTTCCCCGGGTACGCACCGGAATAGAGGGATGGCTTGCAGAAGGACGTTTTGGTATGAGGGCAGGTTATTCAATTATTCCTCTTTCAATGATACCCGGGCTCGGGCCTGCAAATTTTTCAACCTGCGGTCTTGGATTTTCTATAAAATTAAAATATTTCTCCCTGGATTATGCATATACAATTCCGGTTGAAGGAACCACTGCTGACAACCACACTGTATCAATGACATTTATGTGGGGAAAGACAAAAGCGGAAATTCAGGCAGAGGAGAAGGAAAGGCTTGAGGCCGCTGAAAGGGCGAGAAAGGCTGAAGAATTGCTGAAACTTGCCTCTTTCAGTGAAACACTGGCAAGAAAAAAAGAAGAAATGGAGGCAATAGAAAGGGAGAAGCTCTCCCGCGATGAGGTTATACAAAAGTTGAAAAATGAGATGGAAAAGGTCAGGGCAGACTCAGCCACTATGGCTCATCAAATTGACATTTTAAGGATTGAACTTGAAAAAATGAAGGCTGACTCCACGGCATTGAGTGCTGAACTGGATAAAACAAGAAGTGAACTTGAAATTCTCAGGGCACAGATTAAAAAAGGAGAACTGGTTGCCGCCTCTGAAAAAGAAAAGGCATTAGCCCTGGAAGAAAGATTGAAACAGCTACGTCAGTATGCAGTTGTAGACCCGCTCCTGAAAGAAGAAATTGCAAAGCAGATAGCGAAACAGGTGTATATAAAAGAGACACCCGAGGGATTGCTTCTCAGGTTCAACAGAGATTTCTTCTTTAAGGGACGCACAATGGAGCGTGTTGCATACAGGTCCCTGGATGTTATTGCTGGGGCATTGAAGAAATATCCTGGACATGCCGTAACCATAAATGGATATACGGATAGCATTGGCAATAAAAAGTTGAATATGGAAATTTCGGAAGCCTGTGCAAGGGCAATGATGGAGTATCTTGTCTCACGCGATATCCCTGAGGACAGTGTTTTTGCTAATGGCTATGGGCCATCTAATCCAATAGCACCCAATACCACAAAAGCAGGGCGTGCCCAGAACCGCCGCGTGGAACTGATTATCTACAAAAAATAAAAATCCCTTTTGTAATGAAAATAATGTATCCGGGGCTTATGAAACCAGTACTGCAGGTTGCACTTGATTTTGTGGATTTGAAAAGGGCTCTAAAGGTAGCAGAAGAAACTATAAAAGGAGGAGCAGACTGGCTTGAAGCAGGAACTCCCCTTATCAAAGCAGAAGGCATGAATGCAATAAGAGAATTGAGAAGAATCTTCCCGGGCTCAAAGATTGTAGCGGATATGAAAACAATGGATGCAGGAAGGATAGAAGTCGAAATGGCTGCAAAGGCAGGAGCTAATATTGTGGAAATCCTGGGTGGTGCATCTGATGCTACAGTCAGAGAGTGTATTGAAGCAGGAAAAAATTATGGTGCTGAAATCCTTGTGGATATGCTTGAAGTAAATAATCCTGTATCCAGGGCAAAAAAAATGGAAAGATTTGGGGCAAATTACATAGGCGTACATACCCCCATTGATACCCAGATGCTTGGAATGGAACCCTTTGAGATAGTGGAAAAGGTAAGCAAGGCGGTTAATTTACCTGTAGCAGTAGCAGGCGGGATTAATTCAGAAAATGTGGTGAAGGCAATAAGGTCCGGAGCAGATATTGTAATTGTTGGTGGAGCAATAATAAAATCAGAAAATGCAGAATTGGCCACAAGAAAAATAAAAACAGCAATGCAAACTATGAAAGAAATAAAAACCACCCTCTATAAAAGGGTTTCTATAAAGGATATCTATAAAATTTTAAAGCTTGTCTCCACGCCAAATATCTCGGATGCCATGCACAGAACCGGGGACCTAAAAGAGATAAAACAGATTGTGGAAGGAACTAAACTTGCAGGAAAAGCGATAACCGTGCGCACATATCCTGGTGACTGGGCAAAACCCGTTGAGGCAATAGATATAGCAGAAGAAGGAGATGTTATAGTCATAGACAGCGGCGGTACCGGTCCTGCAGTATGGGGAGAACTTGCCACAGAAAGTGCCATTCAAAAGAAGTTATCAGGAGTGGTGGTCTATGGCGCAATCAGGGATGTTCCTGAAATCAAAAGGCTCAAATTTCCATCTTTTGCAAAATTGATAAGCCCTTCAGCAGGTGAACCGAGAGGGTTGGGAGAAATCAATATCCCGATTAGTATTGGTGGAATAAAAATATATCCCGGAGACTGGATTGTAGGAGATGATGATGGCGTGGTGGTCATCCCCCAGGCAAAGGCAGTAGAAATTGCAAACCGCGCAATGGATGTAATGGAAAGGGAAAACCGCATTCGTAAAGAGATACGGGAAGGAAATACCCTCTCAAGTGTAATGGAACTATTGAAATGGGAGAAAAAATAGGAAGTTAAAATTTTAGAGGCGGGTAAATGCTTATAATCGGTGAAAGAATTAATGCAAGTCGCAAAAGTATTCTACAGGCAATTCAGGAAAGGAATACTTCTTTTATACAGGAAGAGGCAAAAAGGCAGGTGGAATCCGGTGCACAGATGCTGGATGTAAATGCAGGTGTAAGAGTTCGGCAAGAACCAGAAGACATTGCATGGCTTGTCAGGACAATACAGGAAGTGGTAAATGTACCCCTGTGCATTGATAGTCCCAATCCCCTTGCAATAGAAGCCGGGCTCTCCCTGCATAAAGGGAGGGCAATGGTAAACTCAATCACCCTGGAAGAAAAAAGACTTAAAGGAATTTTACCGCTTGTAAAACAGTATGGTTCTCTGGTTGTAGCCCTTACAATGTCCGAAAACAAAATGCCTGAAACAGCAAAAGATAGATTAGATATATCCAGGGAAATTATTAAAATAATTCAGAAAGAAAATATCCCGCTTGAGAATCTTTATATAGACCCCCTTGTCCATCCCATAAGTACAGATAAAAATAATGCCATAATAGTGCTTGAATCTATAAGAATGATAAAAGAAACCTTTTCTGTCAAAATTATTACAGGATTGAGCAATATCTCTTTTGGGTTGCCAAATCGTCCTCTTATTAACCGCACATTTCTTGCAATGGCTCTCTCTGCCGGACTGGACTCTGCACTTATAGACCCCCTTGACAAAGAAATAATGGCTACGCTAAGAGCAACAGAGGCTCTGCTCGGACAGGATGAATATTGCCTGCAGTATCTTACAGCCTTCCGTAAAGGAAACTTAGGATAATTATGGAATACTTAATTAAGGTAAGATACAAACCAGGATTTTTTGATGCCCTGGGAAATACAGTACAGAGAGATATTAAAGACCTGGGTATTTCCGGGGTTAAAAAGGTAAAAACAGCTCAATTATACTATGTAGAGGGAGAGATTACATATAAAGAGCTGAGATTGCTCTGCAAGGAATTGCTTGCTGACACCATCACCCAGCAGTACGAAATTACCTCATCCCGCACCAGCTTTAAAACAAATAACAAACAAACCTTCATTGTACAGGTATGGTATAAAAAGGGTGTGACTGATGCGGTTGCAGATACAGTAAAAAAGGGCGCTATGGACCTGGGAATTCAAAAAATAGATAAAGTAAAAACAGGTTATGAGTATATTATACTGGGCAATATATCCAGGGCAGAGATAGAAAGAATCTGCCGTGGATTGCTCGCAAACAAGGTCGTGCAGGAATACAAAATTTATCCTGAGGGAATAGCTTAGATGAATAATGTAAAAACTATTAACATACTTGATGCAGATGATACAGAATTGCTCCGTATAAGCAAGGAAGGTGTGCTGTCCTTAAACCTTGAAGAAATGCATGCTATCCAGAACTACTACCGGAAGAAAGGGAGAAATCCAACTGATGTAGAACTTGAAACACTTGCACAGACCTGGAGTGAACACTGCGTGCATAAAACCTTCAAGGGACTCATTGAATACAGAGAAAAATCACAAACCAGGATAATAGACAACCTGCTGAAGGAAACAGTGGTAAGGGCTACGAAAGAATTGAATAAGAAATGGTGCATATCAGTATTCAGGGATAATGCCGGCATTATTGAATTTGACAGGAAGAATGCTGTGGCATTTAAAATAGAAACTCATAACCATCCCAGCGCCCTTGAACCTTATGGCGGTGCAGGCACTGGAATAGGAGGAGTAATAAGGGATATACTGGGGGTGGGGCTTGGTGCAAAACCCATTCTGAACACAGATGTTTTCTGTTTTGGTCCTCCTGACCTGCCTTATGAAAAATTACCTGAAGGAGTACTCCATCCCAAAAGGATATGCAAGGGTGTAGTATCCGGAGTAAGGGATTATGGAAACAGGATGGGCATCCCGACTGCAAATGGTGCAGTAGTCTTTGACGAAGGTTATATTTGCAATCCACTGGTATACTGTGGAACAGTTGGAATAATGCCCAGGGATAAATGCTTTAAAGAAGCAAAACCTAAAGACCTGATTGTGGCAGTTGGCGGCAGGACCGGAAGAGACGGAATACACGGGGCAACATTTTCATCTGCAGAACTTGCTAAAGACACCGAGGTGAGTGCGGTTCAAATAGGCAATCCCATAGTGGAAAAGAAAGTGGCTGATGTGCTCCTGCAGGCAAGAGACAAAGGACTGTACAATGCAATAACAGATTGTGGTGCAGGAGGATTTTCTTCAGCAATTGGAGAGATGGGCAAAGACACTGGAGCGAGGGTCTATCTTGAAAGAGCTCCACTTAAATATGCAGGGCTTGTACCCTGGGAAATCTGGGTCTCAGAAGCACAGGAAAGAATGGTACTTGCAGTTCCCCCGGAAAAACTGGCTCAGCTGATGGATATTTTCAGAGCTGAAGATGTGGAGGCAACTGTACTGGGTGAATTTACAAATGACAAAAAACTTTTACTTCTGTACAATGGAGAAACAGTGGGTGAACTGGAAATGGAATTCCTGCATAACGGAGTGCCAAGGGTTAAAAGAAAGGCTGAATGGAAAAAGACTCAATTTCCTGAACCTGAATTTGAAGAGCCCAAAGATTTAACTCAATCTTTAAAGGAAATCCTTGCCCATCCAACTGTTGCAAGCAAGGAATGGATAATCCGTCAGTATGACCACGAGGTGCAGGCCGGCACAGTGTTAAAACCCCTTCAGGGAGTAAATAACGATGGACCCGGAGATGCCTGTGTCATTAAACCGCTTTTCTGTTCAAATAAAGGAATAGTTATCTCAAATGGCTTAAACCCGAGATTTGGAATGATTGACCCTTACTGGAGTGCTGCATCCAGTATAGATGAAGCATTGCGAAACAATATCTGTGCTGGAGGAAATTTAAACCACTGTGCACTGCTTGATAATTTCTGCTGGGGGAGTCCGGAAAAAGAAGAACAACTTGCGGGATTGGTAAGAGCAGCACTCTCCTGTTATGACACTGCAAAGGCCTACGGAACACCTTTTATCTCCGGCAAGGATAGCTTAAATAATGAATATTTTGATTATGCACAGAATAAGAAAATTTCAATTCCCCCTACCCTTCTCATTTCGGCAATCTCTGTAATTCCAGATATAAGAAAAGTCATCTCCATGGATCTGAAATCGCCTGGAAATCTTATATATATCCTTGGGGAAACCTATGACGAACTCGGGGGTTCTATATACTATGCACTGCGGGGATTTACAGGAAACAGGGTTCCGAAAGTCAATCCCCGTAGAGCAAAAAAATTGATGAGTTCTTTGCAGAAAGCAATCTGGAGAGGCCTGGTGCGTTCCTGCCATGATTGCTCTGAAGGTGGTATTGGTGTAGCCATAGCAGAAATGGCTTTTGCAGGAGGGCTGGGAGCAGAGCTCTATGTGAGAGACTGTCCGGGTTGCGGAATTTCCGCCAATAGAAATGATACAATCCTGTTCTCAGAATCAAACTCCAGGTTCATTGTAGAAGTGGAACCGAAAAATAAAAAGGCATTTGAAAAGATTATGGGAAATGGCTCCTCATTTAAACTTGCCGGGAAAGTCCGAAAGGACAAATTACTTAAGATTTACGGAATAAATGGAAAAACTGTGGTTAATGCAGATATTTACGAACTGAAAGAATCCTGGCAGAAAACCTTGCGATGGTGAAAAATGAAAAAGGTGAAGGTAGTTGTATTGCGCACAGCAGGAACAAATTGCGATAAGGAAACCGTATACGCCTTTGAAGTTGCTGGGGCATATGTGGACCTTCTGCATATAAATGAATTTATCTACAGAAATAAAACCCTTGATCCATACAAAATACTTGCTATCCCCGGTGGATTCTCATACGGAGATGACATCGCTGCAGGAAAGGTACTTGCAAATGAACTTAAATATAAACTGCGGGATAAGGTTGAAAAATTCATCAGGAGTGGAAGACTTGTCATAGGTATCTGCAATGGATTTCAGGTTTTGGTAAAGACCGGATTCCTTCCACATTCAACACTTACTTTTAATGACAGCGGAAAATTTGAAGATAGATGGGTGTATCTCAAGAATGTCAATCGTGGAAAGTGCATATTTACAAGGGGAATTGATACAATATACCTGCCTGTAGCACATGCTGAGGGAAAATTTGTAACAGATAAAAAAACCCTGAAGGAATTAAAAGAGAAGAATCAGATAGTATTCAAGTATGTTGACCCTGCTGGTAAAGAAGCTGGCTATCCCTGGAATCCCAATGGCTCAATGGAAAATATAGCGGGAATCTGCAATAACGAGGGAAATGTTTTTGGATTGATGCCACACCCTGAAAGATTCATAATAAGATATCAGCATCCCCACTGGACCCGCCTGAAACTACCCCAAACCGGTGATGGCTTCAAGATATTCAGAAATGCAGTTTGGTATGCTTCCCGGCATTTATAAACACAACCTTTGTCGTTGCTGCAAAGATTGCTATCTCCTTCTCCATAAAATCTGTATTGTTCTATATAAAATCTGCAGGTCTAACAGTGGTGAATAATTGCGAATGTAGAGCAGGTCATAGCGAAGCTTGTTGTGAGGAGAAACATAATAAGAAGCATAAACCTGGGCAAGACCGGTAAGACCCGGACGCACACTGAGTCTCTGCATATAACCGGGCACCTCTTTTTTGAATTTTTCTATGAAATATGGCCTCTCGGGACGCGGTCCGATAAACGACATCTCGCCCTTCAATATGTTAAACAGTTGCGGAATCTCATCCAGATGTGAATTCCTCAAAAATCTTCCTATGCGGGTAATTCTGGAATCTTCTTCACCAGCAAAAACAGGACCCGTATCTTTTTCAGCATCCTCAAACATAGAACGGAATTTATAGATGGTAAATATCCTTCCGTCCTTTCCCACTCTATCCTGCTTGAAAAATACAGAACCGGGAGAGTCCAATTTAATCAAAACAGGAATGAGAATAAAGAGCGGCGACAGGATAATCAGTCCCAGCAGAGAAAGAACAATATCCATTGCCCTTTTTATATCCCAGTAAAAACCGGAGATTGGTTCGGTTTCCAGCTCAACAAATACAGACCCATTGAGGTCAGCAATGTTTACCCTTGCAAAAAATATTTCATACAGATCAGGCACAAGTCTGAATTTCACTCCTGTTCCCCTGCAGGATTCTATAACTTTAACCAGTCTATCTGAAATATTCTCTCCCCTGGCAATAATTACCTCTTCTATTTCTTTCTCTTTAATTATAGAGGGCAATTCCTCATTTAACTCTCTTAAAATTGCAATAACATTATATTCATTCCGGTCCTGCTGTAGATTGGTTACAATGGGTCCTGATTCCTCTTCTCCCGCAATAATAAGTAGCCTCTTCGGGGCCATTTCTTTTCTAAAAAGTAAGAAGCGGTATATAGTAATCAGGAATATATTTATCAGCCAGGAAAGAAAAAAAACAGTGGTCGGGAAAGCTCCAAACCTGTGACGAAAGACATATGCAAAGCCTACTGCAAATAATGTTGCCAGATTCATTGATTTTGCAACACTTAAGAAAATACTCCACAACCTCTGGCGTCTCTGTCTGTATAAACCTGAAAGATAAAAACAGCCCAGGTAGAAAATGAGCAATATATACCATATCTTCAGATAGGGCACAAAATTCCTTGCAGGTAAAGTTCCTCTGAAACGAATCAAAAACGCAAGGATTATCCCTGCGTTAATGAATATGGCATCCATAATCAGAAGCAATATTGCATTGAATCTTTTCATCTCTAAACCCTTTTATAAATAACAGATACTTAACCTAATAATTCATTATACACTTCCTGGATTCTTTCAATCATCTTTTCCTTTGTAAAATTCTCCTCCACCCTGCGCCTCGCATTTTCTCCGTATTTCTGTCTCAGATTTTGATTTTTCAGTAGGACATTAATTGCCCTGGCAATTGCTCCTGAATTTTTTGGTGGCACAATTAAACCTGTTTGCTTATGCAAATTTACAAAAGGAACTCCTGTGGGAAGGTCAGTGCTTACAACAGGCTTTCCGCAAGCCATTGCCTCAAGCTGAACAAGACCAAAGGCTTCACTTCTCGCTATGGAAGGAAGCACAAACAGGTCACAGGCATAATAATAAGGGATAATCTCATCTTCACTCATTGCCCTCAGAATTGTAATTTTTCTTTCAACCTTTAAATCCGAAATCTTTCTTCTTAAACCTTTTTCCAGCGGTCCTTCTCCGATAAGTATAAAATGGGCATCCACTTCAGGAATAGCCCCTATCAAATATTCAAGCCCTTTGTAGTAAATAAATCTTCCGACAAAAAGAATTATTCTTGTTCCAAATCTATTTCTAATAAAACCAATCTTTTTTTCGTCCGGCCTAATTCTGAATTTTTCTATATCTATTCCCAGGGGAATAACTTTACATTTATGTTTAAAAAGTCTTAAAATAGAAGAGCCTTCAATAAGATTAGGAGAGGTGGCAATTATACAATCAGCCCTTTCCAGAAACTTAAGCAGTATCGGTGTGAACAGCGCTCCTGTAGCCTTCTGGCGCACAATATCACTGTGATAGGTAACAACCACCTTGCCTTCTGGCTTTGCAATAAAATATGAAATCATCCCCCATGGGAATGGATGATGAAAATGGAGTATATCTGCTTTTAATTTTCCCATCCAGAGTGGAAAGGCAGGGCTTAAGGGCATAGAAAATAACCTGCCCAGACTTCCTGCCTTTACAACCTCTAAATTATTAGACAGTTCAATCTCTGTTTTTGGTTTAATGTTAGAAACAAGAACCTTAACTTTAAAATTTTTGCTCAGGTCTTCGCATAGCAACTTCAGGTGGCTTTCTACTCCCCCAATTACAGGATAATAGTACTTACTGACCTGCAGAATTTTCATTTGTTTTTTGAATTTCCTCATAAACCCTCAATGTTCTTTTGGAAGTTTCAATCCAGGAGAAAGCACCTGCTTTTTTTAATGCCTTCTCAACTAAAGAACATCTGAGGCTTTCATTATTTAAAACAGTTTCTATTGCCCTCGCCATTTCCTCAACGTTATATGGGTCAAAAAATATTGCCCCATCCCCTGCAATTTCTGGAATGCTTGACCGATTGGAAGCAATAACAGGCCTGCCACAGGCCATTGCCTCCAGTACGGGCAGTCCGAAACCTTCATATAAAGATGGAAAAATAAATATATCTGCAGCATTATATAATAGAACCAGATCCTGCCTGGAAACATGTCCGGTCAATATCACCTCCTGGCTAATACCCATCTTTTTAATCTCCTGCTCCAGGGGATAACGCCGGTCTTCTTTTCCTGCAATTACCAGTTTTTCTTTGCTTCCAGACTTCTTAAAAATTCTGAATGCCTCTATTAAAGAAACAAGATTTTTATGGGGTTTTCTAAGACCAGCATAAAGGATAAAAGGAGCATCTATATGGTATTTGCTTTTTATTTCAGATAAAAGATGCCTATCAGTAACCGGATGAAAATCTTCATCCACTCCTTCGTAAATAACCTCGATTTTTTCTTCTGGAGTATGAAAGAAATTCAATATGTCCTTCTTTGTATTCTGGGAAACAGCAATAATCTTTTTGGACTTTTTTAATGAATGAGATATCATCAATCTGCAATATAGCCTTGCTGCTATTGAAAATTCGTTGGGGAAAATTAATGGAATTAAATCATGGATGGTAACTACCATCTTGCAGGGACAGAAGAAAAGGGAGAAAAAATGAGGAAAATGAAATATATCAAGTTTTTCTTTCTCTATCAGAGAGTATAATTCCCACTGTTCCTGAACCGAAAAGATTCTTGCATTAATTCTTTTTATTTCAAAATTAGGAGGGAAAGAACCACTTTCCTCTCTATTTGTAATAAGAAAATATTGATTCTTCCTATCTATTTTTGTTAATCCCTTGATTAAACCTTCAATGTATGTTCCAATTCCAGAATAACCCAACATCCTGACATCAATTCCTATTCGCAATTATTGTCCTCTTTTCTCGAAAAAGTTGTAAAATTTTGAAAAAAAAGAATGAAATTGTCTTTCCATGTTTTTTGTAAAAATAAAGCTGGCTTCGACGATATTCAAGAAAACTTCTGGTCTTGTTCTGATTCATGCTTTTCCCGAGGAAATGTATCATCATTGCTAAGGGAAAATAATAAATTTTCCATCCGGCCTTGCAGATTCTGTAGCACCAATCTACATCCTCAAAATACAGAAAAAAATTCTCGTCCAGTCCCCCTATTTTATCCACGACCTCTCTCCGTATCATAAGACAGGCACCACTCACCCAATCTACTTTTTTTTCTCTGGTATATAATCTTTCCATAAAATTTCTAAAATTGATATTTCTTGCAAAAATGTTAACAATTTTTCGGATAACTTCTGTAATCACATTGGGAAACAACCACGCAGAAATTTGAAAACTTCCGTCAGAATTAAGCAATTTGGGGCCGATAGCACCGACATCGGAATGTTCTTTCATAAATTTTATCATTTTATCTATAGAACCAGGAAGAACCACAACATCGCTATTTAACAAAAGAATAAAATTGCCTCTGGAAATTTCTATGCCTTGGTTATTAGCCGCAGGAAATCCTCTATTGGTATTATTTTCGATTAAATGGACATTTGGAAAATCTTTTTTTATTAATTCTACTGTACCATCAAATGAAGCATTATCAACTATTATTACTTCAAATGGAAATGCTGGTGGATTTTTATAGATTGATTTTAAACACTCCTCAATCACTTCTCTTGTTTTGTAACTAACCAATATAATTGAAAGACAAACTTCACTCATGTCCTATATTTTTATCACAAATATCTAAGACTCTGGCAGTCGCCATGTTCATCCCCATTAAAAACCAAACATTATAACTGTAATCCTGACCAAATATATTTGCAGATAAAACTGCAACAAATCCGGCAAAGAAACCAACCAAAATTGAATACCAGTATCCTCCTTTGCTATCCTGCCTGAGTTTTCCCAATACAGTAAATGTATATTTTATAATAAAAAAGATTATTAATAAGTTCGCCACACCACCAAGTATTCCCGTTTCGGCAAAAAAATTCACAAAAAGACTGTGGGTTATCCAGAAAGGTTTGGAAGGGTTATAAAAAGATTGGTAAAAGTATTTGAAATTCAACAGCCCGATACCAAATACGGGATGTCTCCTGAAAGCATCGAGCCCTGCAAGGGGACTCGTTAAATGCAGCACATCCGCAGATACGCTGGTGTGCATAATCCTTTTTACCACCAGTTCATATAATCTCAGCCCTGACAAATCAATTACTAACATAATTAAGGCCATAATTAAAAATGCAATCCAGACCTTTCGGTTTAAAAATAACTTTGACTGCAGGAAAAAAAATATAATTCCGCCAGCAAAAATACCTAACCAAGCATTCCTGGAAAGAGTCAGTATCAAACAGATAAACTGTGAAAAAATAGAAATAAATAGAAGAACCTGAGTAAGTTTCTTTTTTGGCTCATTAACAATATAATACAGGAAAGACCCAAGGTGGAGGAATAAAAAGCAGATTAGAAAAACTGCGAATGCATTGGGATCCCAGAAGAAAGATTTAACACGATACCATCGTAATTGGATATTTGAAATTTCTTCCATTGAAACTAAACCTGCACGAACAGGGAATACATTGTACAATCTGTCCAGGAAATTTTTAAAGTTGAGTTGCAATTTATAAACAACTGCTTGCAAAATACCGTAGGCAGTAGCCAAGAAAACAGCCACCATGATTCTTTTTATCATTTTCTGGATTAAGGATTTAGAAGACATTGCCGTTACTACAAGATAAAATTCTATAATCAGCAACAGATGAAACAGTGTGCCTCGCAAGACTTCAAAAGGAACTGTGGCATTTATAACTGAAAGCACATCAGCACTGATTAAAAACAAAAATGACCAGAATAGAATGGTAGGATGAAAACTGATTTTTTTTCTTAAATACATAATAAACCATATCAATGTACACAAAAATAGGAGAAATTTAAGAGGGCTAAAATTTATGGTTCTTCCTATTCCATAATCAACAAATAGAAGAAAAAAGGGGATTAGCAATATGATGTTTGTCAGAAAACTTCTTTCCAATATGTCGCTCTCTCCCGAATTTTTAATCTTCATTTATAAAGAACCTCTGTATAAATTTCTTCTATTTTAGAAGAAATTTTTGCTGCATCAAATAATTCCCTTGCACGGGCATAAGCCCTTTCCCCCATTTCTCTGCGCAACACATCATTCTGGATGAGTTCTTTAATCTTCATATAGAGTAAAAGATGGTCTGCAGGATTGATAAGGATGCCGGCGCTGCCGATCACTTCTGGTATAGAACCACAGAGTGTAGAAATTATTGCTTTTCCACAAGCCATACTTTCAACTAAAGACATTCCAAATTGCTCCTGCCATTGTCTGGTAGGAATGCTGGGTAAGATAAAGATATCGGCAAGACTGTGAACCTCCGGCATCTGTGCATAGGGAAAAGAATGATACAGTCTGATTTGTTCTCTTAACCCTAATTTCAAAATCAATCTTTCTATACCCCTTTTTTCTTTACCTTCACCAATAATGACAAGTTTTACAGATTCCTTTATATCTCTATCCATGGACAATCTTTTCATCGCATAGACCAAATCGTATATCCCTTTCTCCCAGACTAAACGACCAACAAACAGAAGGATAAAATCATTTTCATTTAAATTCATCTTTCTGACAATATCTTTATCTCTTGACGCGGGTCTGAATCTGTTTATATCTACGCCCATAGGAACTACTCTGATTTTACTTTCTTCAACCCCCTCCATTATTAAAGCGGCTTTTGCCCTCCGGGTAACTGCAATGAACATATCTGTCTGTTTGATTACCTCTCTTTTTCTTCTTTGCCGCCACACTACATCATCTCCTCTAAAAGGAATATTTTCCCATACTGTCACGATTATCTTTGAACCATATTTCTTTTTTGCAGCAACTGCTTCATAGGAAAAAGTATGATAGGTCTCCGCTGTATGGATAATATCCATCCCCTCAAGATTTTTTTCAAGTCCGCACATATAATATTTCCATCCAAAAAGCTTACTTGTGACTCCATTAAAAAATGATCCAGATAGAGGAGAGATATCATAGAATAACTTATCTGGCGAAAAAAGACTTTTAACGGGAATTTCTATTTCGTTCAGAGGGTAAAAATTACTGGTGGTTGTGAAAGCAGTAAGGTTATGTCTTCTGGCAAGTGGTTCAAAATTCTGCATTTCCCATTTATTTAAAAAAGGACCACGTACTATTGCTATATTCATACTCTCTTCTTAAATCCTTTTTATCTTAAATCCACATATTGAAAAAAGGGTATCCATCACAAGCCCTGCATTAAAAGGAAAAATTTTCATCGCCTTTAAAAAATATCTTTTTCCCTCTTTTACATCTCCTTTCAAATACAGAGCTCTACCTATACGGTAATAATGCCGGGACAGGGATTCTCTATCATTATTAAAAGCAGTAAAGTGCTTCTCCAGTATTAAATGAAGCGAAACATACAGGTCATCTTGATGTCGAGGGCTGGAAAGACTGCCAGGGGTATAATAAGAAATCAGCATTGGCTCATCTATGCATTTAAAATGAAAAAACTGAGAAATTCTAATCCACAATTCCCAATCCACATAGTGATGAATCCTTTCGTCAAATATACCTGCTTTTTCAAAACATATTTTTTTAACCATAGCAGATGGCGTTCCTATAAAAGGGTTTCTTAAAATTTCTGTGTGAATATCTCCATTTTTCTTTCGCACACGAGAGGGAAGATATATTTTTTTATTGCCCTGAATTCTCCAGAACCCTGTATAGACAACTCCGACTTCCTCTGGGGCATCTTTAAAAATTCCTATCTGTTTTTCAAGCTTCCCGGGAAACCATTCGTCATCGCTATCCTGGAATGCTATAAAGTCTCCTCTCGCAAGTTTTATCCCTGTATTTCTTGCAGCTGCATTCCCCTTATTTACCTCGTGGCGGACATATCTTAACCTCTTGTCTTTAAAACTTTTTATTATATCTTGCGTATTATCAGAAGAATTGTCATCCACTACAATAATTTCAAAGTCTGTATAAGTCTGACTCAAGACACTGGAAATTGCACGCCCTAACAGATGTTCTCTGTTGTATGTGGGAATGATTACACTCACGCAGGGATTTTGTTGCATATCCATCAATATCCTCCTGACTTTATTTTTCTCAGCAAGAAAAATCTGTGATAAGGCATTTCAAATACTCTGTAAGTTTTACTTATCAAAAATCCATTCTTCTCTATATCTCTAATAATCATATTTAGAGGATATTGAGCCATTCCTATCTCCCAGCAATGCTCTTTTTCAACAGGTTGAATAGATTTCTTAAGTCTAAAAAATGGTATAAGCATTTTAATCTCTTTAAATCCCGGAACCTGGATATTAAAACGATATACCCTGCTGATATCTGGTAAGGAAAGCACTGCACTTGATTTTGATACGCGAAAGATTTCTGACAGAGCCCTGCCAAAATTTTTATATGGTAGGTGCTCTAGAGTTTCACAGCAGAGTGATACTTCAAAAGATTCATCTGGAAAAGGAATTTGTAGAACAGATGCCACTATATCTGGATTCAACTTTTGATCTATGTCAAGTGTTATAACATTAAATCCTGCGGCTTTTAGATATTTAGAAACAAAACCATTTCCACACCCAATTTCTAATATGCTGGCCGGCTTCAGTGCAATAATCTCGTGGATCTGGTGCCAGTAACTGCAAAACCTCCCTTTGGAGTCATAGCCAGCAGAATATTTCTGGAATTCAAACTTGCTCATTTTTCTGACTTTTGCACAACTTGTCCCGCAAGGCCATAAATTTCTCGGAGCAGTTCCCTGTTAGATAAAGCAATAAAAATGGAGTATACCAGCATACCTGCAACAATGAGAATGATAACCCCACATACTCCCGTACAGACATATGGTTTAATGAGCAGGAGAATAAAAAACATTGCAAAAGAACTTATAAAAGGGGAAAAGACACTTTTCAAAAAATCAATATTATTTATACCCGCAACCCTTATCCCACCATATATAAAACACACTGCTGATACAGAAATGCTCAAAAATACTGCTTTTCCAACTCCAGATATTCCCCATTTTATCATAAAGGGATAAATAAATACACCGAGCACAATCAATCTAATCCATTGACAGACAGTATCAATATAAGGCTTTCCTACTGAGTAAAATAGTGGCCCGGATGTCGCAGATATTGATCTGATCGCTCCTGCAATAGCAAGTATCTGCATAGCTGGAACCATGGGCATCCATTTTTCACCAAGGAAAGTTTTTGTAAACTCAGGTGATATTGCAAAAATACCAGCTGCCAGTGGAGCTGAAAAAAAAGAAATAAACCTGAGCGTCTTAAGGTAAGCCCTTCCAATCTTTGAAATATCCTCCTGCAATTTCGAGTATGCAGGAAACGTTACCTGTGAAATCATATGGCTCAGCTCTGTAGTTAGCAGATTGGAAATTCTGGATGCCATCTGATAGAAACCCAGCCACATAGTACCGAGGATTTTCCCCACAAGGATACTATCTCCCTGGGTAATTATGAAAACAAAAGAATTTGAACTCATTACCCATTTTCCAAATGCGAAGAGTGCTTTTGCCCTTTCAATATTCAGATCAAAATGCGGCCTGTAGGGATGTAATAAATAGCTTACCAGAAGTTTCACTGTTCTGCCTGCAAGCACACCCAGAACAAGTGCCCAAACATTCCTGAATATAAATGCTGCAGGAATCACTGTAAAAAAATCACCCAGGGTGCCACTGATTTGATATATATACTGTTTATTGAACTCTAAGTTTTTCTGGAAATATACTACTCCGATATTTGTAAAACCATCCAGAACTGCTGAAAGACCTATTACTTGAAGAATGGGCTTTATCTGTGGAGTTCTAAAGAAAAAAGCAAGATATGGAGAAAAGACAAAAAAAATTATAAAAAGGAAGACACCTCTCAGGCATGAAACTGTAAAGGCAGTATCAAAATATTCTTCACTGGATTCCTTCTTCTGAATAAGTGCCTGTTGAAATCCTGGCTGTGAAAATGTATCCAGTGCTGTCGTTATCAGTATAGCCATACCGAGTAAGCCGAAATCCCCGGGCACAAGGATACGTGCCAGAATTACAAGTTTAAAAAAATTAAGTACCTGCTCTGTGATTCTCAATCTAAGTACCCAGGACCCACTTTTTATCACACGCTGATATAAATTTATCATTAGAAATCCTGAAAAAAAGAGGGATAGGCTACTCTAAGTTTTGCACAAAAGTCTCCTATCCCCCACGAAACTACAGTCCCAGAAGCTGTTTGGCTTTGTCTACTGCTGAGGCAGCGTCAGGGGCATAGCCATCAGCACCGATTTCGTCAGCATATTCCTGTGTTAATGGTGCACCCCCAACCATTATCTTTACCCTATCCCTTATCCCCTTTGACTTCAATACCTCTATTGTGGTTTTCATAGAGGGCATAGTTGTTGTCAGAAGTGCAGACATACCCATCAATTTTGCATTGTTTTCCTGTATAGCAGAAATAAATTTTTCAGGGTCTGCATCCACGCCCACATCTATAACCTTAAAGCCTGCTCCTTCCAGCATCATTACCACAAGATTTTTACCGATATCATGCAGATCGCCCTTCACTGTTCCCATCACTACTGTTGCGATTGGTTCTATACCGCTCTGTGAAAGAATGGGTTTTAATATATCCATCCCTGCATGCATAGCCCGGGCAGCAATCAATACCTCAGGCACATAAAACTCATTCTTCTTGAACTTCTCCCCTACTACATTCATCCCGGCAATAAGCCCCTCGTTCAAAATCTTTTGTGGATCCACACCCTCCTGAATTGCAGCTTGCGTCAGTTCCTTTGCCCTTGCCATATTTCCGCTGATGATACTTTCTGCCAGACCCTTTAAATCAGCCATCCTGCACCCTCCTTTTTTAGAAGTGCGATAAATCGCACCTCTATAATTATTTAAAGAATACCTTTGCCAGATTCCACCATTCTTCATCAACTGTTTTCAGCTTTGCAACCGCCTCCTCCAGTGGCACAGATTCAATCCTGTTTCCCTTAAGACATGCCATCATTCCAAATTTGCCCTCCTTAATCATCTCCACAGCTTTAACCCCGACCCTCAAACTCAGCATGCGGTCAAAAAGAGTGGGTGCGCCTCCCCTCTGCATATGTCCTATCACTGCAGAACGTGTTTCAATCCCTGTCTTTTTTTCTATCTCATCACTGATTATATCTCCAACACCCCTTTTCTTCAGAATCATATGCCCAAAGGCATCCTTCTCTTCCTTCACATCCTTGAATTGAGCAAGCTCCACTCCTTCAGATACAACAACAAGTGCATATTTCTTTCTCTCCCAGACTTTCTTCAGATGTTCACACATCCTGTCAATTTCAGGTTCTTTCTCAGGTATAAGAATCCAGTCAGCTCCTCCTGCAATGCCCGTAAATAGAGCCACCCATCCAGCATGCCTTCCCATAACCTCCAATACCATTATACGATGATGAGATTTTCCGGTATCCCTTAATCTCTCCAGCGCTTCCATTGCAAGGGTGACTGAAGTATCAAAACCAAAGGTGTAGTCAGTAGCAGAAAGGTCGTTATCCATTGTCTTTGGCACACCCACAACCTTTATACCTTCTTTTGCCAGTTTGTTTGCCACACCAAGTGTATCCTCTCCACCAATAGCAACAATTACATCCAGGCTCAATTTCTTTATGTTTTCTTTTACTTTCTCAACCCCGCCTTCTTTCTTATATGGATTTGTGCGGGAGGTACCCAGTATTGTACCACCACTGGATACTATTTCATCCACTGTTTTTAAATCAAGCGGTGAGCCTTCACCATTTATAAGTCCTGCCCACCCATCCTTTATCCCGATCACTTCAAAACCATAATCAATCGCCTTCAACACGATTGCCCTTATTGCCTGATTCAATCCCGGGCAATCTCCACCACCGGTCAAAACACCTATTCTCATCCTGTACCTCCTGGATTAATAATTTAATCAGGTAGCAAGAATCTGTGCTAATTCATACAACTCTCTATTAATTTTCTTCTCATTTTTCAGAACATATTCCATTTTGTAAGAGATAACTTTCTCTGCCCTGATTCCTACAACTTCTGGAGGGTCTCCCTGTTTCATTCCAAGAATAACCTCCACAGCGTGTTTGCCAAAAAGACTGGCAATCATTCTGCTCCTGTATGAAGGAGAGCCACCCCTCTGGATATAGCCTATCACACTCACCCTTGCTTCAAGACCCGTCTCTTTTTCAATCTGATCGGCAATTGCAAAGGCATTCCCTGCACCTTCTGCCATTACAATAATACAGGAGGACTTTCCACGCTTGTATGCTGTGGATAGACTTTCGCAGATTTTATTAAGGTCATATTTAATTTCCGGGATAAGAATGAACTCTGCACCACTTGCAACCCCCACCTCAAGTGCTATAAAACCCCTTGACCTGCCCATAACCTCCACTATAAATACACGCTCGTGTGAAGTAGCAGTATCACGAATCTTATCAATAGCCTGGAGTGCTGTATTAACCGCTGTATCAAAACCAATTGTATAATCAGTACCGGCAACATCATTGTCAATTGTCGCCGGGATTCCAACCATGGGTATCCTGCATTTCTCATACAGGTGCATAGCTCCCTTAAAAGAGCCATCCCCTCCAATTACTATCAGCCCATCAATTCTGTTCTCCACTATTGACTTGCATGCTTTTTCCAGACCATCCGGGGTTTTAATCTGATTGGAACGCACTGTTTTAAGGATTGTGCCACCGCGATTTATAATTCCACTCACACTCCTCAATTCCATTCTTACAAATTCCTGATTTACCAGTCCTTCGTATCCTCTTTTCACTCCTATCACCTTCAATTTTTTATAAATCGCTGTTCTGACAACTGCACGCAGGCAGGCATTCATTCCAGGTGCATCCCCACCACTGGTCATTACCGCAATCTGTTCCATCTTCATTCCCCTTTATCTTCCGCTGCCTCATCTCTCTGGATTTCCTGTTCCTCTTCTAAGAAAACACCCATCTTATGAAATTTTTCATACCTTCTCTCAAGAAGCTCATCTTTTGGAATTTCCCTGAGCTCGTTCAGAGATTTCAATATTGCCTTCTTAACCTCCTCTCCTGCCACGGCAGGGTCCCTGTGCGCTCCTCCAAGTGGCTCAGGGATTATTTCATCAATTACCCCCAGCTCCAGAAGTGCCTGTGCAGTAATCTTTGATGCCTCAGCAGCCACATCTGCCTTGCTGGAATCCCTCCATAGAATTGCACTGCAGGCTTCAGGGGTACAAACAAAATATACAGCATTCTCCATCATTAAAATCTTATCGCCTACTCCTATACCCAATGCACCACCGCTTCCTCCTTCACCTATTACAACAACAACAATTGGAGTTGCAATCATAGACATTTCTCTCAGGTTTCTCGCTATTGCCTCAAATTGTCCCCTCTCCTCAGCCCCGAGTCCAGGATAGGCACCGGGTGTGTCAATAAAACTCACTACGGGCTTGCCAAATTTTTCTGCGAGTTTCATCAATCTCAAAGATTTTCTGAATCCCTCAGGATGGGGCATTCCAAAATTCCTCTGAAGATTCTCTTTTGTATCCCTCCCCTTCTGATGCCCTATTACAACAACCCCTTCACCATTCAATTTTGCCAGTCCTCCAATTAATGCCCTGTCATCTCCAAAATATCTATCTCCGTGCAATTCTATAAAATCCGTGAAGCACATCCCGATGTAATCAAGGGTCGTTGGTCTTTTTATATGCCTGGCAATCTGGACCCTCTGCCAGGCAGTAAGCCTGGTAAAAACTTCTTTCTTTAACTCACGCGCCTTCTTCTCCAGCTCTCCTATTTCCTTTGTAAAGTCTACCTTTTTTTCCTTAGCAAAGTTCTTTAATTCCTGAATGCGCTTCTCAATATCGGCAATAGGCTTTTCAAAATCTAATTCGCTATTCATTGTTATCCTTTTTAAAAAAGTTTGGTAATATAGCCCACATGGAGCTCTTTTACAAATAAGGATGTGGTTCCCAGACGGGTTTTGGTGAAAAATCCAACCCTGAAATTTGAAATGGGCATATACTGAAATCCAAAATTATAACTGATGTACAGCTGGGGTTTCGCTCCAGCAGGATAGGGATATACGGGCTCAACCTCACCAATAAGTGCAAATTGTGGAACTATGAACCAGTCACCACCGATAAAAACATTTACCCAGACATTCTCAGCGCCTGATTCCATTGGACGATTAATACCTCCATGGACATGAAAAAACATCTTGCTTACAGAAATTTCTTTGCTTACCACAACATAAACACCTTTTCCCATAAAATTTGCGTACAGTGAATCGTCATAGCCAAGAGTAATTGTGGGTAAGCTCTTCATTGTGGTTTCATCAATAATCCTCAATTTGGCAATTATACCTGGTCTTCCCTTTGGAACATTCAGTTGCCCGGAACCAATCATTCCATCTATGCTCAATGAAAGCCCCAGGGAAAGCACGTCAACTATACCAAGCTGAACCTTACTCATTACCCCGCCTGCGTCATAAATACGAAAATCCAGTCCAAGGTCGCCCCTCTGAAAGGTATATGCAGTGGGAATATCAATTAATTCTTCAGGCAGTCCCATCTGTGCAGATAGATTAACCGGGACAAATACACACATCGCTAAAATTATTAAGGTTAAAAATTCATACTTCATCTCAGTCTCCTTTTGACTTTTTTCTGAAACATTCAGGATAGAAAACTTACCAATTTTTTTATATGCAGAGGGGTTGTACCACAGCATCCCCCGATGATATTAGCACCTGCTTCTTTCAATTCCAGACCAAATTTTGCAAATTCCTCCGGACCCATCGGAAATACAGTCTTTCCTTCTTTTAAAGCAGGGGCACCTGCATTGGGCTCAGCAATCAAAGGTAATTTTGTATACTGGTGCATTTCCTTTATTATCTGCAATATTTCAGCAGGGCCATTACCGCAGTTTGTCCCGATAATGTCTGCACCGGATATCTCAAGTTCATTCACTGCCTGCTGGACATCCACACCCATGATTGTCCTGAATCCCATGGCACCGGGATGGAATGTCATAGAAGCAATAATGGGAAAAAAAATATTTTTCTCAGCCTGTATCTTCCTGGCTGCTAAGATTCCTGCTTTAATTTCCTCAATATCTTCAAAGGTTTCAAATATTATGCCGTCAATTATTAAATCAGACGGGCTTTCTTCAAAAAAGAATCTTATCTGTTCTTCAAAAACCTCTTCAGCTTCTTCAAATTTTAATGTTCCGCCTGAAGATTCCATAATCTGGCCGGTGGGACCTACATCGCCTAATATATAGACGGATTTTGAAGTGCTTCCGGAAATTTGATTTGCAGTATTATATGCCAAAACTGCTTCTTTTGCTCTCCTGATACCTTCCTTGTTAAGAATTTCTACCAGCCCCTCTTCTCCGCAGGCCTTTAATTTCAAACGGTTGCCACCAAAGGTATTGGTAAGGATAATATCGGCACCGGCTTCGAGGTATGAAAGGTGAATCTGTCGAACTTTTGCTGCACGGTTTCTGCTGGCATCGTCATAAATCCAGTTCCATCTCTCAGGGCACTCCCCGGGTTTCAAGCCCATTTTTTGAAGCTCTGTACCAGTGGCTCCATCACATATAAGCAGCTCACCATTTTTAAGTCTATCTATAAAATTACTCATATGTTAAAGTCTGCCCTCAGCCTTACAATATTCATTCCAGCATAACTACATTGCCACCAAATAAGTGATCTATCTGGTTGACAAACTCAGGAGAAGGATTTATGTAAAAATCCCTTTCGGGAATGAGGGTGACCTGGTCGGATTTTTTCCTCAAATGAATGAAGAGGGGACAATCCCCCTTATACTTAAGCACTATCTCCTTCAACGCCAGCATGCTCTGGTCTGATAATTTCAATGTGTTGAGGGTGATGTGAACCGCCTTTGTCAATTTCTCCTGCACCTCCTGCAAGGGAATGAACTCCTTTGCAATAACCTTTGGTGTATCATGGGTGAGGTCAGCATCACCTATTACCAGCACAGGAAAATCCTTCCTTATATATCCACTATATTTCTCATATATCTCAGAAAAAATAACTATTTCAACAGTACCTTCAAGATCTTCAAGGGTTACAAATGCCATCTTTTTTCCATTACGGTCGTTGAGTTTTTTTATAGCAATAATTACACCTGCAATCTTCACTTCTCTATTTCGTTTGAATGAGTTCATTCCTTCTGAAGGTATATTTTTCAGGGAACCGGTTGATGTGGTGGCATATTTCTCAATCTGTGCTTCAAAATTGGCAAGGGGATGCCCGCTCAGATAAAAACCCAAAACCTCTTTTTCAAAAGCAAGCATCCTGGCTTTTCCCCACTCTTCCCTTTCGCCGGAATGAACCTCGGGCTCTCTAAACCCTGAATCAATCTGGTTTTCAAACAGAGAAAACTGCCCCCTTTCAATATCCTTCTGCATTCGCGCACCTATTTCCATTGCGTTGTCAATCCTGTCCATCAATGCGGCTCTGGAAATACCTAAAGAGTCAAAAGCACCACATTTGATAAGGCTCTCCAAAACCTTGCGGTTTACCAGCCTCATATCCACCCTGGAACAGAAATCCTCAAGAGATTTGAATTCGCCTGCCTCTGTCCTGGCTTTTACAATGGAACTCACTGCCCCTTCTCCAACATTCTTCACAGCCCCCAGTCCAAAACGTATTTGCTGATTCTCAATCATAAATCTGTATACACTCTTCTGAATATCAGGCGGGAGAATTCCAATGCCCATCCTCTTACATTCGGTTATATACTCAACAAGTTTATCAGTATCACCCATTTCATTACTCAAAAGGCTTGTCATATATTCCAGGGGATAATTTGCCTTCAAGTAAGCTGTCTGATAGGAAATCGTTGCATAGGCAGCAGAATGGGATTTGTTAAAACCATAGCCCGCAAAGTGTTCCATCAAATTGAAAATTTCTGTTGCCTTTCTTTCAGTAAGTCCATTTTTCATTGCACCCTGTATGAATGCCTCTCTCAGTTTCTCCATTTCTTCCGGTATCTTCTTACCCATAGCCCGGCGCAGCAAATCTGCCAAACCCAGGCTGAAATTTGCCAGGATATTTGCAATCTTCATCACCTGTTCCTGATAAACTATTATTCCGTATGTCTCCTTTAAAATGTCCGTAAGCTTGGGGTGAAGATATTCAAAACTGACTTCCCCTTTCCTGCGTTTTATAAAATCATCCACCATGCCACTTTTCAGTGGACCTGGACGATGCAGGGAGAGAATAGCAATCAAATCTTCAAATCTTTCAGGTTTTATTTTTTTCAGCAGCTCACGAAACCCACCTGACTCTATCTGAAACACCCCTATGGTATTCGCTTCGCAGAGCAGCTGATATGTAGCAGGGTCGTCCATTGGAATGTTGTTTATATCTATTTCAATCCCCCTGTTTTCTTTTACCAGTGATACTGTATCTTTTATTATTGTGAGGTTGCGCAGTCCAAGGATATCTATCTTAATAAGCCCTAATCTTCCGAGAGAATCCATATCATACTGGGTAGCTATTTCCCCCTTGGTGTCCTTATAGAATGGAGTGTAGTTCTCAAGACCCTCAGGTGCAATTACTACTCCAGCAGCATGTGTGGAGGCATGGCGCACAAGCCCCTGGAGGTCAGAAGATACTTTTATAACCTGACCATATTTCTGGTCCTTCTTAATAAGTTCCTTTAATTCCTCAGACATATCCAGTGCTTCTTCAATACTGGATGCATCATTTGAAATTAATTTTGCAAGTTTATCAACTTCACTATAGGGTATGTCAAAGGCCCTTCCCACATCCCTTATAACCTGGCGGGGCTTGAGTGTACCAAAGGTAATTATCTGGGAAACCTTTTCAGCACCGTATTTCTGGATAATATACTTAATTACCTCATCACGGCGGTCCTCACAAAAATCAATATCAATATCAGGAGGGCTCACCCTCTCTGGATTCAGGAATCTCTCAAAAATTAGACCGTATGAAAGCGGGTCAATGTTTGTAATACCCAGTGAGTATACCACAAGACTTCCCACTGCAGAACCCCTCCCAGGACCTACTAAAATACCATTTTCTTTTGCGTACTTCACAAAATCCCATACAATCAGAAAATAACCAGCATATCCTGTTTTCTTTATAATGTCCAGTTCTTCTCTCAGCCTTGATTCAATCTCTGGCGTAATCTTCTTATAACGACTCTTCAGTCCCTCCCTGCATAAATCCTCAAGGTATTCATTTGCATCTTTGTATCCTTCTGGAATTGTATATGGAGGAAGGTAAGTCCTGGAAAAGTCAAAAGTGAGGTTACATGCCTCCGCAATCCTGATAGTATTTGTAATTGCCTCCGGACACTCTGCAAAAAGAGAGCTCATTTCATCTATGTTCTTAAAATAAAATTCGGGCGTGGAAAACTTCAATCTGTTCGGGTCATTGATATTTGTAACAGTCTGTATGCACAGCAAAATCTCATGGCTGTAGCTATCTTCCTTTTTAATGTAATGTACATCATTTGTAGCTACAAAAGGAATACATAATTTCTTACCTATGTCCAGCAGGTGGCTTATTACCACTCTCTGTTCCTTAAGTCCGTTGTCCTGGAGCTCAAGGTAAAAATCCTTACCGAAAATGTCCCTAAGGTCTTCTATAACCTTTCTTGCTTCCTCCACCCTGTCCTTAATGAGCAGTGATGGAACTTCTGCCTTCAGGCATCCGGAAAGACATATCAACCCCCTGGAATACATAGAAAGTGATTCCTTGTCAATCCTGGGTTTGTAATAGAACCCTTCCTGGTAGCTTATATTTATTAATTTTATTAGATTTTTATATCCTGTCTGGTCCTTTGCCAGGAGGGTCAGGTGGTATGCGGTCTCACCAGGGGTAACAAAACCTTTTTTTTCAAAACGGCTACCAGGCGCCATATACACTTCTACACCAATTATCGGTTTTATACCATTCTGTAAGGCAGACTGATAGAACTCAATGGCACCAAAGAGGTTGCCATGATCTGTAATTGCAAGCGCAGGCATTTTAAATTCTTTTGCCTTTCTCACAAGGGATTCTATTTTGCAGGCTCCATCCAGCAGGCTATATTCTGTATGAGTATGCAGGTGACAGAAATTCACATGCTCCATATCCAGCCCTCTCTTCAATTTTATATCCTGTATTTAGTATATTATAGACAATTTATGCAATTTGTCAAGAGTTGAAGAGTTTTTTATTGTTTTTGGCAAAGTGCAAATTATAATATTTTTCTTGCATTTTTTAAAAATTTGTATATAATATAATCCGGGAGGAAGGATGCAAAAGCCAGGAGATATATCCCATTTAATACTGGAACAGAGAAAATTATCCAATGAAAACATTTTCTTGCGAGAACAGCTGAATAAGAAGGAACGCCAGATTAATGAGTTATTTCAGCATATCTTTAAGCTTTCAAAAGAAATGGAAGAACTGGCCTTCCAGCTGCTTTCAAGTGTGTCCTTAGCAATGGAAATGAGAGATGGATTTACATGCGAATTTGCCCATCAAACTGCAGAATACGGGGTAAAGGTTGCGAGGGCACTGGGGCTTGGTTCTGAGGATACAGAACTGATTCGCCGCGCCAGCTACCTGCTTGAAATAGGCAGGATCGGAATAAAAGAGGATATCTTTACAAAAATAGGAAAACTCACGGAGCAGGAATATGAAAAAATCAAATCCCACCCGGGACTCGGGGAAAATATTCTGAAGCCCATTAAGTTTCTTGAAGGAATTCTTCCTATTGTGCGGCATCACCATGAGAGGTATGATGGCAATGGCTATCCGGACGGACTTGGTGGAAAACAGATTCCAGTTGGCTCAAGAATACTTGCAGTTGTAAGCACATATATTGCAATGACACAGCCCAGACCCCACAGAAAAGCGCTCAACAAAGAACAGGCAGAACTTGAATTGAGAAACAATGCAGGCACACAGTTTGACCCTGAGGTTGTAGAGGCATTTATAAAAATCCTGGAAAATGAAAACAGCAGAGAAGCCCCTCCTCCAGACCCCTATAAATGATTTTTCCTGAATAATTAAATTTTTCGCCAATAAAAGTAGCCTGTGCCCTTTTTGTCCCCTTTTTACCAGAGATTTCGGGCTGAAGTGAGCACCGGATTTTCAAAAGCAACCAGCATAGATGGCCCCTGCGCAACCAGAACCATGCGGATAAAAACACGGTGGGCACTGCGCGGACCTATTATTGCAACTTCAAAACCAGAAGGAAAATTTTGAGATGCTATAGCATATTTTGGCACAGGATGGTCTGTATTGAAGGCTCCCCCGGTATTCGGCGAAACTCCTGCCTTATACCTTCCCCATATCACTCCCCTTGCAAACTTTGTCATATCTTCATATGTATCCTTCTGAATCATATGCCCGGAGACTACTGATGGCGTGGGATTGCCTGCTTCAAGTAGATAAAAAGCACTGGATACACTTGTCGCAGCAGGGTCCCATGCATAATCTATCTGGCGGTTCTTCAGTTGATTGATTATTAAGGTTCTCGTGTTAGTATCAGTAAATGCCATTATCTGTTTATAATCCGCATATTTCTTGCTGTGCCATTCCATAAGTTTGAGCGCAGGGGTATTTCCTATTGTAATGCCAGAAACAGGGACAAGATAATAATAATTGAAAACATAACAATCTATTCTCGCAGTATAACTTGAAGAAAGTTGCAGAATTTCAGGGAATTCGGTATTTGCGAAGAAAAGAGAATTTCCCACACCTGAAGCATCAAAAAGAGAGTCACCTGGAGAAAGGGAACCGGTTTCTATTATTCTCGGAAGACGGCTGTTGGAAAGCGGAGTCTCTATATCTGTAATCCTTAAAAGAAAGGGAGTATCCGCCGCGGTATTCTGAAAAATTCTCTTGCATTCCGAAAGCCGCAGTCCTATTTTATTAATTGCCTTCTGGCTGCAGGATTTCAGCTGATTCGTTGCATCCATAGATGTAAATGCCTTTGAAAAGGTGGAGATGGAGGTCATTGTCACCGCAACAATAATGGTGAATACACTTAAAGAAATCATCAGTTCAGTAAGCGTCATTCCTTCCTGTTTTTCCATTCTACCTCCAGATATAGAAGCGCACTAACTGATAAGTGTAATGTAATGGCAGTGTATCCCTGTATCCTTCTACCCTTAATAATTTTGTCCCGCCGCTTAACGCACTTATATCCCAGGTATAAGAAGTACAACTTAAGTCGTGGGCGTAGTCTCTGACACCTGGTGTTGCAGGAGCATTGTCCTGGACAAAATACCAGTGCAAGCCATTGTCAGAAGAATATTTTATGTTATAAACCACTGTCTCTCCATCTCCCTGATAGGAATCCAGATATGCGCTTGTATATTTTTCTCCATCCCATCTTCTCCAGGAAATTGACCACTGGATATTAATGCTGGATGCAGAAGTTTCCTCTCCGCTCTGCGGACTGGAAACAGAAATAAGGGGTACCTGCACAATCCTTCCTGTTGTTACAGCGGGCTCTCCTGCAACAAGAAATTGGTGCAAAATACCCTGAAGCGCAAGGCGAGAAATCTGCACTGCTCCAAAGCCTGGCTGTTTATCTATGCCCTGAACCACCATATATCCAGCCAGATTTCCCAGTGTAAGTTTAACCCCTGAACTTGCCCTGTCACCTGTAGTGCCATAATTATAATAGTTCCTCTCCCAGGTATGCGTAACCCTCTGACTCGAATATTCAGAATCGTTCCACTCAGGAGGCACATCTCCATTATAATTCAACTGAAAAGGCCTGCTTGCATCTAACGGAGTTACAGGCGGAAAATTGAATATTCCTGCCATCACATTTCCGTCTGTCTGAATTACGCCCCTGTTTCCTCCCCAGGGCCAGTCATGCCTGAAATGGGCAGAAGTACTTCCGCCATTGATAAAAGAAGAACATCCCATAGTGCCAGTGCGCTTAGTGGGAGCAAAGGCAAAACCAAAAGTTGTGGGTGATGCACGATAGAAATTTCCCGCGCCTGTTTGAAGGTTTCCATTTGTCTGCCAGTTAACCCACTGGTCATCAGGATACAGTTCACCAATCCAGTATCTGGAATACCAGGAGTTGTCGGTTTTTGCAATAATCCGGCAGAGGGTATAATCGCCAGGCGAATCTATTATTTCGTTTACTCTGGTTACTGCTAATCCCTGTGACCAGGGCTTTCCACAAACCCTTATTGAATCCGGAAGGTCATTAGAAGAATCTCCACCCATTTCACCACCCAAACCTATATAATAATTACTGAAACCTGTTATTGCGGTCCATATTCCATTTGTAAAAAGCAAACCCCTTCTAAACATCTGGAAAAACCTTGGCACATCCACATTGAGCTTATATGTTCCGTCTCCACACCATCCGTCAGCGGATTTTGTGTAGCCCTGATAATCTCCAGCAGGAATACTTGCAAAATACCAGTTGTAGCGATGCTCTGTATTGGGAGCAGTGCCCCACAGTTTCACATCAATGTATGGACAGTGCCTGGGGTCACCCATAAACTGGAATTGCTCTGTATAAGGAGGGTCAGTGTTTACCCAGAAATAAGTGGTTGAAAGGTTTGGGTACCCTGAATCAGAATATGTGATATCTCCTATCCTTGTCTGCACCTCATACATACCCGGTGTGCTGATAGATTTTAAGCAAATTCTCCACCTCGCAGTGTTTTTTGCAACAAGCCCGTTTGTGGTTAAATCTCTCTCAAAAGTAACAGGGGTTTGAGCAGGATGTATGGGACAGGGAATGTATTCAAGACCGTAAAGCCGCTTTGCTGAATCCAGGCCCTGTGTTCCATTTGCAGGATGCCTTAAAGGGGAATTGTAAAGTAGAATTGTTGTAGAATTTGTATATGTGAATATGTCATAGTCAACTCCCTCTATGCAATTCTCTTTCCATTCATAGGCAGTGAGATTGTTGCCCACGCATTTCTTCACAACTATATTTGGACGGGAAAGAACAGTATCAGGAAAGGTAATGGTGGCATATGCAAGCTCGCTGGTACCCGGCCAGGCATCAGGGTTAGCCACATAGGTATACACACGCAGTGCAACTGTTTCAGAAGAACTGAACTTGAGTTTTTCAGGATGGCTCACTATCCTCACATTCGGACTGCCCGCAGGGTCTTTTGCTGCATCAGAGTAATTGCGCATAGGAGGAACGGGCAACAATTCTCCGTGCAGGTTTACAATAAGCAGATTTTTAAGTTCTGAAGGGCTTGAGTTCATCTTTTCAAGAAGCATCCGCAGGCTCATTTCTCCACCATATCTTGCCCAGAGCCTTTCTTCCTCAGGATACCTCACCGCATTATTGAACTGGTCAGCAAGCGAATATGAACCGGCGTTTGTAATTGTACCATCAATATTAATCCTTGCAGCGAAATTCTCGGGTACATAATAATATTCATCGTAATTAACTCCGCCTGTGGTCCTTTTTTGAATTAACCCTGGATAGTAGTAAACATATGGAAGGTCAGTCAATAAATCAGCACGAACTTCATTGTTGGTATAGGGAGTATAATATGGGTCGCGCCCATACGCAAGTCTTGTAATCCAGTGTGGCCTTATCTCAAGACCGGGATTTCTGGTCTGCAGGTCAGAAATAAGTTCGTCCACCATTGGTTTTAAGTCAGCAGTGGATGTCCACCATCCAGGGATATTCTCTATACAGATAATATACAAATCCATAACCTGGGTGGAAAGACAGCCAGCAATAGAAGTCCTGATAATACTTACAGACTGGGCTAAGGGTCTATCCTTATCCTTTGGCTGGGTAGGATTGTTTTCGTCCGCAAGATAAATCTTTACATAAACCTTTCTCATAAATTTATCAGCAGATTCCTGGAGCACATTAATCTGGCGCAGGTACCTCCAGCCCGTACCCATCTTCACATTTCCACTCAGTGGGGCTGCAGGGTCGTTCCCGAGGCTCTCTGTATTCTCGGTGGTTAAAAAAGGATTGTACCTATCCCCATCGTCATAGCTATCCAGAACTCCTATGCGGTCTGTCCTTCCAACAAGAGAGCGCAATTCTTCCATAATCTGGATAGCCTTCTGCGTGGCAAAAGTCTGATGCTTCACATTTGCGGTCTGCCTTGCCATTGAACCAAGGAATGCAAAAATGGTAAGCGTGGATATCCCGATAATGAACAGGGAAACCATCACCTCCACAAGCGTAAACCCTGCTTCTTTTTTCTTCATAATAATCACCTGCCTTATTTCAACACCGAATGCACCCTGTACATTGCCTTGTTTTCACGATATTGAGTTAATTGCTGGCGCACTGAATTTATAATATCAGAGTCATAATTGATTTCTGTTATACCTGTGCTTCCTGTGTAGTGGATATAAACATACTGGTCACCTGTATTGTTGCAGATCAGGGTTCCACTGATTACAGCAGGTCCTCTTATAGTAACCGTTCCATTGTTGACATAGATTACCCCTGTAAAATATACACCTGGATTATATGATTGAATCTCTAAATTTCCGTTCACAAAAAGAATGCCGCTTGTATTCAGAGGATAGGTCTCGTTAAAGGTTGCGGTTTGACCTGCTGGGAGGTCAATATAATAGATTCCAATGGCAGGTAGCTCTTTATTCCCAGCGTAAGGCAACTTAGAAACATTATCTACAAGATAATCGCTCATCAATTTCAGTTCATCCGCAGGAACACCAAAGATTCTTTCAGGAGTTATATTTAAACCTGATGTGTTATATTCAGCACTTGGACTGCCCCAGATAGAGGGTGAAGTCTGCTGATACGCACTGTTACCTGTGCGTCTTACTGCTCCATAGGCACCTGTACCCCCTTTCACTTTTCCACCTGTATATACCCTCAGCAGCCTGGTGCCACTTCCTCCTCTATCTATAAAAACCGCGCTATTTGTAGGCAGTTGAATTGTAATGCGGCGAAATTCTGTTGAAATTATTGCCCTGCCCTTGACTTCATTTGGAGACTCATTGAATTTTTTTGTGTCATCTCTTTTAACATATACATATCCTGTCGACTGAATAGCCCAGACAAGTCCTTCACCTGTTTTGTTATCCTGAAGTTTTTGTCCTGTAATATCATGCACTGCATCAGGGTCAGTAAGTGCAGGATTTGTATAATTGTCCACGCTCTGCCTCTTCACTTCATATCTGGCATAAATGGGGGGAGGTCCTGGAGTAAGCAATTCTTCCTTCACCAGTCCTGTTGATTCATCTATTGTATCAGTATCTTCTCTGGGATAAAAAGCAGCATCAGGATAGGTTCCGGGAGGAACAGGATATCCACTTGCAACAGGCTGGTTCTGCTGGCGTCTGAACCAGGAAAGTGCATCAGCAATGCCTGCCTTTGCTATTGCCTCCCCCTGTGCATAGATTGCCTTCTGCTTGTGGCTTTCACTTAAAGAAGTAATAAGGAGCTGTGCGCCGAATGTAAGAGCTCCAACTATGATTACAGCCAGAAGTAGGGCAAATACAAGAGCCATCCCTTTTTCTTTTCTGGAGTCAGACCTCATAAAAACTCCCCCCCCAATAGATTGTTTTTCCTTAAAATTTATCCCGAGAATTTTTTGCTTGTTTTATTTCTTCAGCAAAAGCAGGGCAATGGCAAGAAAGGAGACCTTTATTTTCCAGTTTTCACCGGTTTCGGGGCTCCCTTAATAGATTCCTTCTTCACTTCTTTCCTTGCTTCCTTCTCCGCAATTTTCGCCCTGTGTCTTTCAGCAATCTTCTGATGAATAGCATTGGCTAACTCAGTACCGCGCAGACCTCTTTTCAAAAGTTCCTTCACCTGTGACCCAAGTGTTTCAAAATCTGCCTTATCTTTGTCCTTTTCTACTGTTGCCCATACATCCCTGGACACCTTTTCAATTCCTTCTCCATTTAACCCCTGCCCGATACATTCTTTCACTATATCTAAAGCAAAGTCCACAGGAAGTCCCTTTTTAACTCCTTCTTCAAGTGCAGCAACTGCTCTATTTACATCTGCTCCTGCAAGTCCCTTTTCAGCAGATGACTTTTTTACATCTGACTTTGCCTTTTCTAATTCCCCTTTACCTTCTCCCCGAGCAGAGATTAAAACTCCGCTCAACAAAAGGACCACTAATATTCCTGTAATTTTCCTCGTTTTGCCCTCCTTTCTTCTCCTTTATCCCGCACGGGAGACTCTTTTACATCCCCCTTTTCCTGTCATTTTAAAATTAGTTTTATCTTCTCTACAAATTCTGAAAAATCTTTATCTGCATTATGAATAAACCTTTCTATTTGCTCCCATCTTAAATCCAGGTATTGATGCGCCAGAATATTAAACAATTCTGTTTCATCTGCCAGAAGTCGTATTTTTCAGAAGCGCTGCCAGGAGGTAATAACCCTGCAATAGCTCACATCTGCTGCCCACCAGATAGGCTTCTGCTTCTCCTTCAGGTTTTCGTCAAACAAGAGTGTAGAGTTTCCGGATATGTCAAGAGAATTACCAATAAGATTTCCATAAATAGTAGAGGTTCCTCTCAGTTTAACATTTCCATTTGGAGCATAAATAGAAGCACAGATATCTGCATTGCCTGTAGAACCAATGTCTACTGCAGTGCCACCTCCTTTTACAAATATTGAACATTTGGTAGCATCTTTCCTGGAATTGCCCACTATATTAACCGTGCCACCTCCACCTGCTGTAAAAGTGTTGAGGACATAAATTTCTACCTGTCCAACAATTATAAGATTCTTCTTTACACTTACTGAGGTGTAATAATAGGTTCCTGTAGTTAAAATTATATCTGAATTAACATTCAGGGATTGTGTAGCTGAAAATGTTGGAATATCGGGAAGAGAGGCATAGGTATCTGTATATATTACTCCATCCTCTACAGTTCCTGTAAGGGTATTGCCTGTAACCAGCATGGCAGCTCCATTTACATCAGCACTTCCACCTATGACAATATCTCCGTTACTTCCTATGTCTCCATGGCCAAGGAGTGTGCCGGTACCTGTATCTGAATCATAGGAATCTATCAATGCACTTCCTCCCAGGGTGACATTTATATCATTTCTGTTATTTCCAAATGCAGCAAAATTGTATGGGTCAATTGCCTTGGCCATTTCAACCCTTACAACAATCTTTCTCTTGTATTCGTCATTCTTTGTATAGCCAATCGCTGTCAGGAGTCTTCCCTCAAAGGTTGGACTGGTGATATCCACTGTAAAGCGCCCTTCACCAAGAAATCCTTCATAGTGGGCAGGAGACTGACCATTGGTGGAGTTCAACTTCCATATTCCATAGTCAATACCTGCCTCTGCAAGAGCAACCGCCACCTTATCCAGTCTGTTTCTTCTGCCAATTCTATATTGTGTTGTGGTGGCAAAAATAAGAGCACCGCTCATTATTGCAATTATCATCATTATGATAAGACTTGTTATTAATGCAATACCTTTTTCTTCATTCTCCATAATCCCACCCCCTGTCTAAAATCCCGTTAGATAGCGCCCGTTGCCACATTTCCTATGTGCGCTTGTTGCGCAACCTCACTGAAGTACTTATTGTTCCTTCCTGGTATTTTCCCAGTCCTGCATGCCTCCTCACTTTTAAAGTCACAGTACAGGATGTAATCAGGGAAAGGGTTTCACTGTTATAAGTAAAAAGCGGGGCGGTATTTTCAGAGCTGTGATTGACCAGTTCCCTGCAGAGTACCCATATAGAACTGCTATCGCTCAATTGACTTACCCTTTTCCCCCAGCCATGCCTTCTACTCCCGGGACCTTTATCAATTTTCATCCTGAGCTCAACAGGATTTACTGAAGTTTCCGGGTAATAGGTAATGGTATCATAGTAATTGATGGGAATAGCTCCATAAGTATCCATATTTGGAAGAGAAATAATCATTCTGTTTGGCTCTGCAGTTAAAACCTGCCTTGCCTCTTTTATGTCTATTGTCATCTGCTGAATTACTGTTCTCAGGTCCTGATTGACCTTTGACTGTGTTTCAATCCAGGAAAATTGCCTGTTAGAAAAAACAAGAAATGTCATTGCCCCACCAAGAATTATTAATAGAATTGTAGCAACAATCATAAGTTCCACGATTGTCATTCCTCTTTCATTTATCATAATTTCCTCTTGTTGTGTAAAAGTCGCAACCCCTTATGGATTGATCCCGCCACGGGTGACATAGGTGACAAGGGAATCAGACATTATCATATCGCTATTCCATTTCCTCCAGGAAACCTGAACTATTACCAGTTTCAACCAGCCAGAATCAGGGTCAACATTTGTCACTGTCACGGTCCCGACTGCATCCTTTAATTCTGGAACAGGAAAGGTCTCGCTGCAAATTGAATAATAATCCAGGTCTCTGATTGCCTCCATTTTCTTATGCATAATTTCAACAGCCACATCCCTCTCGCTTCCCCTGCGAGTGACTATACCGCTTTCACGCATAAGCGTTCCAATGCCTATTATCCCCACAGCAATGACAGCGAGAGCAACCACTAATTCTACCATGCTTAAACCCTGCTTCTGTTTTCTGTTCATCTTTTAAATCCCGTAACTTACCATTTCAATAATAAAGAATAATCTTTTTAATCCTTCCATTTCCCTCAAATCACTTATAAGACTTTTTAATTTCTGTTCTTTGTTCATTTTCACCTCAACAAAAAACCCATTTACCACCTTATGGTTGCCAGGGGCAAATGGGCATATATATTCTACTTTCTTAACTTAGGCAGCCTGGCAACCCAGCTTTTCTGTGATAAAAATTCAGTCTGATGGACATCCATTAAGTCTGTCCCGACGAGTTCTCACTTTACAGCTGGATCCATAACTTTGCGAGCCCCGGTTTCCCGGGGTTTGCCCCCCACCAGTATCTCTGGCAGGGACCCGCCACTTTTATGGCAGGTTTTTTCTAAAGCTCTTCTCCTATTTTTCTACTTATATTATATCACAAATTTATCAAAAAGTCAAGAAAAATCTCTTTATAGCACTATTTTTTAATCCATGCGTATCGCACAGCTGAAGCCACTGCAGGAACCACCCTCTTATCAAACGGGCCCGGAATGATATACTCCGGACTCAATTCCCTTTTTGAAACAAGTCCTGCTATTGCATAACTTGCGGCAATCTTCATTTCTTCAGTAATAGATTTTGCTCTCACATCCAGGGCACCGCGGAAAATTCCTGGAAAACCGAGTGCATTGTTGATTTGATTTGGAAGGTTGGATCTTCCGGTCGCAACAACCTTTGCCCCTGCCCTTTTTGCCTCATCGGGCATTATCTCAGGAACAGGATTTGCAAGCGCAAAAATAATTGGTTCAGGAGCCATTGACTTTACCATTTCTTTTGTGACAAGATTTGCTGCAGAAAGACCTATAAAAACATCCTTGTCTCTCAATACATCCGCAAGGCTTCCCTTTTCTTTCTTTAGATTTGTAATCCTGGAAATCTCTTTTTTTGCAAAGTTCATATGCCCTCTTCTACCCTCATATATTGCCCCTGCACGGTCGCACAGAACTATATCCTTTACGCCAGCATTCTTCAGAAACTTTGAAACTGCAATTCCACCTGCTCCAGCTCCATTCACAACAATTTTTATGTCCGCAAGTGTCTTTCCCACAATCTTCAGTGCATTGATAAGCCCTGCAAGCACCACCACTGCTGTTCCATGCTGGTCGTCATGGAAAACAGGAATCTCAAGTTGCTGTTTCAATTTTTGCTCAATTTCAAAACATCTGGGTCCTGAGATATCCTCAAGATTAATTCCACCAAACCCTGGAGAAATAAGCACAACAGTTTCAACAATCTTGTCCGGGTCCTTTGTAGCCAGGCATATGGGATAGGCATCCACTCCTGCAAATTCCCTGAATAAAACTGCCTTGCCCTCCATAACAGGCAGCGCTGCCTCAGGTCCTATATCGCCCAGTCCAAGCACTGCGCTACCGTCAGTAACTATTGCTACTGAATTCCACTTGTTGGTATATTTATAAACCTCACTTTTCTTCTTATAAATTTCCTGACAGGCAAAGGCAACGCCGGGTGTATAAACAATCTCCAAATCATGCCCTGTTTTTATCTTCTGGCGACTTTTGATTTCAATGACACCGCGGTACTTTTTCCGATAATTTAAGGATTCTTTTTTTAAGTTCATTTTTCTAAAAGGATATTATTGCTCTATCAGGTTCCTGATAATAGCATCTCCCATTTCCTTTGTGCCAACCGCTGAAGAATCCTCAGGAAAGGGTTTGAAATCATAGGTGAGATACTTCCCTTCCTTTATTACCTTCCTGACTGCATTCTCAAGTGCCACAGCAGCCTTTTTTTCTCCTATATATTCAAGCATCAGCACGCCTGATAGAATCATTGCGGTCGGGTTAACCTTATTCATTCCTTTGTATTTTGGAGCACTTCCATGAATAGCTTCAAATATGGCGCAATCATCTCCAAGATTTGCTCCTGGAGCAACCCCGAGTCCTCCCACCAGCCCTGCACACAGGTCCGAAATTATATCTCCATAAAGATTTGGAAGCAAAAGTACATCATATAGATGGGGTTTCTGCACCAGCTGCATACACATATTATCCACAAGTCGTTCTTCAAACTGGATATCTGGATATCTTCTTGCAACCTCCCTTGCAACCTCCAGGAAAAGTCCATCTGTAAATTTCATAATATTTGCCTTTGTCACAACACTGACCTTTTTCCGGTTGTTTCTGCGGGCATATTCAAATGCAAATCTTGCAATGCGTTCTGTAGCTGTGCGGGAAATGGATTTTATGGAAATGCTGGCATCCGGAAATATCTTTCCTTCTGACCACCTGATTATTTCCTTTGCCTGAGGGCTGCTGTTTTCAAACTCAACCCCTGCATACAAATCTTCTGTATTCTCCCTTATTACTACAATGTCAATATTATTGTATGGAGATTTTACGCCCTCATAGGTTTTACATGGACGCACACACGCATACAGATTAAAAATCTTGCGCAGTTCAACATTCACACTTCTGAATCCCTGCCCGATCGGAGTTGTAACAGGGCCCTTTAATGCAACTCTGTTTTTCCTTATGGATTGAAGGAGTGGCTGTGGTAGAAGGGCATTGTATTTTTCAAGTGCCTTTTCTCCTGCATCAAAAACTTCCCAGTTTATCTTTACACCGGTGGCCTCAATGCACCTGACCGCCACCTCGCTGACTTCAGGTCCAACGCCGTCACCAGGAATAAGTGTTATTGTGTGCATATTTCACTCTAATCCTTTTTAAAATTGGTGTACACCGTACTACCTGAAACCGCCATATCTTTTGAAGTATTTCACCAGTCCACCTGCATTGAAAATCCTGAGTATAAACTGTGGCATTGGCTGTACCTGGAGAGTAATACCGGCTGTGTGGTCAAAAACAATACCTTTTTTAAGGTCTATTTCAAGCAGGTCTCCTTCCTTGATTTTTTCTGTATCACATTCCACCAGAGCCAGTCCTGTATTTATTGAGTTCCTGAAGAATATCCTTGCAAAAGACCTGGCAAGTACAGCACCCACACCTGCAGATTTCAGGGCAAGCGGAGCCTGTTCCCTTGAAGAACCGCATCCAAAATTCTTTCCTGCAACTATAAAATCGCCAGGCTTTAACCTTTTGTAAAAGTCAGGTGAAATGTCCTCCATTATGTGTCGCGCAAGTTCCTTCAGGTCCAGGGTTTTAAACTTATACCTGCCTGAAATAATATAGTCTGTATTGATATCGTCTCCAAACCTGTGTGCCCTGCCCATCCATCTATGCCCGGTACCGGACGCCCGAAAAAGTAGCCTTTCCTCTTCTTTCATTTCTGAATTGTAATTTCAACCCTGCGGTTCTTTGCCCTTCCTTCCTCAGTTGTATTCGGTGCAACAGGTCTTTCTTCACCATATCCTTTTTTCACAAGCCTCTCCTGAGAAATTCCCTGGCTCACAAAATATGCAGCCACGCTCTCTGCCCTTGCAAGGGAAAGCTCCAGATTTGTGCGATACTTAGATTTCAGCTTGGGACCAATGGGAACATTGTCTGTATGCCCTTCAACAAGCACCTTTGAACCCGGATATGCCTTAAGCGCTCTGGCAATCTCATCAAGGGCCCTGTAGCTTTCTTCAATCAATTCAGCACTGCCTGAGGCAAAGCGAATTGCTGTTTCAGTTGCCACTATTATAATCTTCTCTTTCTCTTCCCTCACGGTTATACCCTTTAATTTTTTCAGCTCATCCAGCGCTTTCCTCTGTTCCTCTTCAAGGCGCCTCTTTTCTTCCTCAAGCCTCTGCTTCTCCTTTTCAAGTCTGGCTTTCTCCTCTTCAAGCCTCAGTTTCTCGTTTAAAAGTTTTTCCATCTCTTCCTTTGCACGCCTTTCTATTTCACGCCTTGCACGTTCTTCTTTCTCCCACCTGTAGGCATCTCCAAGAAGACAGGATAGAGAAAGCCACACCCCGGTAGTGGGAAATTCCACTGAAGAGTGGTATGGAATTGCAACTGCACAATCCAGTCTCCAGTCAGTTTTTTCTATGTTGTTTGATTTAAGCCCTGCGCCGAATACAAAAGAGAAATCTCCATTATTTCCAAACTTCATTCCAGTGCGTATACCCAGAAGGTTATCCTTGAGCACTCTCTTCAGACCCTCGGTTTGTTTAAACCATGCCTCTGCACCAAAATTAATCTTGAAGTCTCCGTCTGCCCTTATAAAAGCATCTGAAGAACCCAGGACCTCATTGAAAATTGCAAGTTCTCTAAACCTGTAGCCTGCACCCAGCCTGAATCCCATAACCCCTGCTCCCATATCAGTCAATGCCACACCCAGGCTTAATCTTTCCATCCCTGGAATACTGGAAAGGAAAAAGGCGAGGTCTGCACCAAGATGCTGGGGAAATCTACCGGTGAAAAACCTGCTATCAGAAATTGCAGAAATGGTTTCCGTGTTGTCAGGGTATTCCTTTGAACACACCTTTAAAGTCAAGCCCAGTGATAGATATGAATTCAACGCCCTGCAATATGAAATTCCAAGAGTATTTTCCCGATAACGGTATTTAAGATTTACGCCACGGCTGAGAAGCCCTATACCAAAATGTCCTGCTGCAGGAACGGGCTGAACATAGGCAAGATATCCATAGAGGCTATCTCCGGATTTCTGAACAAGATAGGCAGGGGCTATAATGAACTCTGGCCGCTTCAGCTGAAAAAGACCACCGGGATTGTGAAAGAGGGCAGTTGCATCATCAGCAATACCCACAAAAGCACCACCCATTCCCATAGCGCGCGCTCCGGCACTCAGGTCCTCAAGAGCAGCACTGGCGAAAGTGAAAACCAGAAGATGTAAGCTCAGAGACAAAACAGAAATTAAGAAGATTTTTAATTTTAAACGTCTGAACCACATAGCACACCTCCTGCAATTATATTACATAAATGAAGGCTATACAAATTCCCTGGGGTCAGTTATTTCTCCCCTGATTGCAGATGCTGCAGCAGTGGCAGGTGAAGAAAGATAAATAAATGCATCTGGATTGCCCATCCTGCCCTTAAAGTTGCGATTGGCTGTAGAAAGCACAACCTCTCCATCAGCAGGAATTCCCTGGTGCGTTCCAACACAGGGGCCACATCCTGGATTTAAAACTGCTGCTCCGGACCTGACAAATGTTTCAATTATTCCTTCTTTTATTGCCTGAAGAAAAATTTTCTTAGAAGCAGGAGCAACAATAAGTTTAACATCAGGATGCACCTTCCTGCCCTTAAGAATTTTTGCTGCAATTTTTAAATCTTCCAACCTTCCGTTTGTGCAGGTTCCAATCAAAACTTGGTCAATCCTGCGCCCCTTAACTTTTCCTGCTGGAACAACCCTGTCAACAGCATGTGGCATAGCAATCTGTGGCTCAATTTTGCTGAGCTCATATTCCAGGATTCTTTCATATCTGGCATCCCTGTCTGATTTTATACCTGTCCAGTGAATGGCATTCCCTGTTCTGTTTTTCTGCAGCCATTCTACAGTCTTTTCATCCACTTCCATCAGTCCTGCCTTTGCGCCCATTTCCACTGCCATATTTGAGATTGTAAACCTTGCATCCATACTTAAATTTTTAATTGCTGTGCCCGTAAACTCAACTGCCTTATAATTTGCTCCATCGGCGCCAATCTTTCCAATTATATAAAGAATAATGTCCTTGCTGTAAACTCCCGGGGGTAATTTGCCATTCAGAACAATTTTTATTGTCTCAGGAACTTTCAACCAGAGCTTTCCAGAAATCATTGCTGCTGCC
>Ga0123519_10000713_pt1 | contig 58150 bp, 65 predicted proteins | sample YelNatPaOPRAMG02_FD_87396 | JGI IMG/M metagenome (GOLD analysis project Ga0123519, IMG submission 87396) | Hot spring microbial communities from Yellowstone National Park - Yellowstone National Park OP-RAMG-02 (version 2) | ecosystem: Environmental > Aquatic > Thermal springs > Hot (42-90C) ...
ATCTTGATGATATAAGATTTAGGCGAAGTGCGCCGTACACAGGTAACTTTACTCCTCCTAATGAGTGGTAATCACAATGAAAGGAATACTAATATGAAAAGATTCTGGAGCAATGGTGGTAAATTAAAGATGTTAATAACAATATTATCCTTTCTGGCTGGATTTGTTGTAGCGTATACAAGAACAGTGATTGCAGGAACTAATTTGTTTAGAGATGTACAGGATTTAAAAGAATTCAAGTGCAAAACAGAAGCGACATTAGAAGCGATGCAGGAAAATATCATCAGGTTGTGTGAGAAACAAGGAATACAACCTGTTAGACCAGGAGATTAATCAAAGACTATCTAATATAGAAGGAAAACTTGATATGCTTATTCTGGAGAAATATAAGTAAGGAGGAGTACTATGTTATCAGAAATCAGATATACAGACTTGGATGGAGGAAGTCCGAGATAAGTGTAGTTACTTTACTTTGTATCATAATTTTTATAGCGGTTTTCTGTTAAGACCAGTGAATTATGGAAACAGCAATTAAAATCTTGGCTTTAATTATTCTTTTGGGAGTATTAGTAGTAATCTGGGTTGCCTCAATAATAAATAATAATGAATAAAATTATGTCTTATAAAAAGATACTGAAGAAATTTAATAAAGAACATAATGCGAATGCGGAGGAAAAATGAAAGAGAACTTTGAAAAAGCGTTTCAGTTACTGATAGAGTTAGAGGGAAAAGAAGGAATTAATTCATATTACGGTATTGACAAATATGCATTCCCAGAAGAATATAATATCATACAGCAACTGCCTAAAGATAAGCAACTGGACTATGCAAAAGAGTTCTACAAAAAGAATTTCTGGGACAAGTTAGATGGCGATAATTTAGCAGATGGTGTTGATATTGTTGCTTTCCAATTTGCTGTTAATATCTACTGGAGAAGAGTTCTCGCCCTTCTGAAAATGATAAAAGGTAAGTATGACAATTCTGCTATAATGTGGCGGGATATACTCTTTTATCAAATTGAGTTTTATTACATGATAGGAAATGGTAAAAATGCGAATAATCTACGAGGATGGATTGGTAGAGTAATAAGAACTTGGAAAGATTTACAGGAGAAGAAATGAATTGGCTTATTAAAAAAATTATAATCGCAAAAATAAACGGATTACGAAAGAAGATTGAAAAAGGAGGTGATATTATGAAACCTGGAATTTTTACAAGTGAATTTTGGATTACTTTGGTTAGTGGTATTATAGTAGCTATTTGTAATGCATTTCAAGTTTCTCCAGACATTCGGGATGCAATTGTAAAACTTGCTATTACCTATATCGCTTCAAGAACTGCAGTAAAGGTTAGTAACGGAATTAAAAAACAAGGTGAATAAAAAACAAAATAGTTAAAGAGGTTTGTAAAAATGGCTGATTACTACGCTGGTACTTGGGAAGAAGTTGTAAGGTTTATTGGACAGACTCTATCTGTAGGTAGTGGAGAGGCAGATATCTTGACTCAAAGTACTATAGAAAAGTTTATGGGGGATATCGATGAAGAAATAGACTCTATATTAAGTCAAGTATATTACGTCCCGTTAAGAAAAGTGAAAGTAGGTAATACTTTTGTATACCCTGATCCCATCCCTTATATTGCAAAGGTATTAACTGCAACTGCAATTTTAGCAACATATTATAAAGATGTACAACCTAATGAGAATACAAATATAAGAGCATTGAAAGAAGAAGCATTTTTTAGGTTGAATAAGTTAGTAAATGCAAACCCTGGAGAAGGTAATACAAGTATCCTTAGAGGACAGCGATTAAAGAATAGAAGTCGTTTTGTTAGTCCAACAATTGTTCCCTCAAAACCTACTACACCTACTTCTGGTCCATCAGGTAGTATAGGATAATAATGAAAAAACTTATCACTGAGGAAGAAGTAAGAAAACTTATAAAAGTTAAAGAAAGGGTTATTGTATAAAAAATGGAAGAAATTCTTATAGATATAGGTAGATTAAGAAAGAAATTAAATCAGATATTGAATTTCAACAAATTTGACTATGGTGAAAAACTCTTTGAAGAAGAATCTTATGTTTGGTTAATAAATGAAGAAGATGTAGAAGGTTTGATACATTTACTGTTAGATGTTATTACTGAATGCGAGAGGATAAAAAGAGAAGTGGAAGAGAGAGTAAAGTAAAGAATGTGTAATAAAAACCCTTAGTAAAAGAATTATTTTATAGAGAAAGGAACTAAACGTAATGAAAGTCGAAAATGTCATTCTAACTTTAGAGGTATTTGATTATTTGAAAGAAGAACTTAATAAAGAGTTATTTGTAATAAATGATGTTATAAAGAAGTATGAAAGTAATAACCAATTAAAAGGTATAGTTTTTGGAGATTATAGAGTGATTGGTGCATATCCTGCTATTACGATTCAAGGTACATCAAGGGATATAGGTTGGTTTGCTTCTAACGCTATACAATCTCGAATTGTTAATTTAGTTATTATGTGTTTAATAAATAACCTTGCTAGAGAAGCAACAGAGAGATATATTGTAGAGTTTTCCGAGATTGTAGAAAGGATTTTAACTCATCCAAAGAGACTACAATTTACTACTTCCAGTGGAGTTGTGTGGGATTCTTTAGTAGAGAGAGTAGAATTTAGTACAATAAAAGGAGGTGCTATAAAAGCTTCTAGACTTCTTTACAATGCTAAGTGTATTGTTCCAATAGGAATGAAATAAGGAGGTGCTATAAAAACTTCTAGACTTCTTTATAATGCTAAGTGTATTGTTCTAACAGGAATAAAATAATGTATTGCTATAAAAACTTCTATACTTCTTTATAATGTTAAGTGTATTGTTCTAACAGGAATAAAATAAGGAGGTAAAAAATGCCGTACAGAGATTTAAGAGGAATTGGATATGCCGGTTGGGTAAAACTTAAAACAAGTTCAGGTGATATTCCTTGTCCAGTTACGTCTTGCACATTAGAAAAGACTCCAGGTAAAATAATACCAGATAATTTGATTCATGGTTCATCTGGTGATGAAGCTGCTTCACAAGTTATATGGGCTTGGGGTGCAAATGCTTATGGTGGAGATATAGAAACTTATTTATTTAAAGCACTTTGGCAGGGAGCATTGAGTGATTGGCTTCTCAACGATAGAATTACTCCAATTAATATTGTAGCTTCACCAGATAACTATAATGTTTGGTTATACAAGAATTGTTATACTGATAACTTCAGAATTAGTGGTAATGTACCTACTGGTGTTGGAGGAACACCAATTACATTAACGCTTCATGTATTAGCTACTGGAAGGGAATCCTCAACAGAAGCACCACCTACATTTACTGGGTTCTTTACCGCGGATGAAAATTTAAATGATGCTCCAATACCTGGTTGGAGAGCAAGGGTAGAATATGCTGGATTTAAGGGTCCTGGAGGAGAACAGTTATATCCTACTGCTTGGGAAATAGCAGTAAACCATAGACCCACTGTACTTTATGTTGCTGATGGTAGAAGAGACCCAAAATGGATTAAACAAGGAATAATGAATGTAACTGGATCAGTTACATTGTATCATCCTGATGGAGTACCTCTACCAGAAGATAGTGTAGTAGAATCTTCCAACAAGAACGGGTCATTGAAGATTTTTATCTATGGACAGCAGGAAATAGATTCAGAAAGTGAAGGTACATTGACAAAAGATCCTTTTCTTACTATAGAAATACCTTATGTGGTAATAACCTCTTATGCACAAAACTTTGCCGCTCCAGCAAACCCAGTAGTAAGAACTGTGAATTTTACCGGACTTGGTTCTGCAATTAAGAAGGCTATAAGTATAACAGTTAATCCATAACTTTTAACAAGGAGTAATTGTTCGATATTCAAATATATATCCACTATCGAGTATGAAGCAATAGATTTATATTGCTTAAAGCAAAAAGTGGATTTATAATCCATAAAAGGAGGAAACAGATGAGTTTAATAAACACAAATTTGTTCACCAAAATAGTTGATAGACTTGCAACACAATATAGAGAACTAAAAAGTGGAATTGAACTTTGTTCCGGAGTAGGAACAAATGGTCCTTATTTTGACAATATTGCGAAAACAGATGATTATGAAATAACGAAGCGCTTTATAGATGTTACTTATGATTTAGATAACAATCTTAAGGTTAGTAGTATTATGAAAGGTGAACGTCAAGTGTCTTCATTATTTGCTTCAATAATCAATACACTTAGTTCTCATATAAGTTCTTACGGTTATAAGGATATTAATGCTTATTGTAGTGGAGAGGGTATAAAGGTAAGTCACGATTTTGCAGAGTTATATAGTTATATAACCGGGAGAACTATTGAGGAGAAATATATTGAAAACAGAAATACAACTTTGTAAAAACAGTTGATTATGAACTAGTGAAGCGCTTTATAGATATTACTTATGATTTAGATAACAATTAAGTTCTACCGGTTACATGGATATCAGTGCTTATTGTAGTGGAGAGGGTATAAAGGTAAGTCACGATTTTGCGGAGTTATATAGTTATATAGTTATGTAACCGGTAGAACTATTGAGGAGGAATATGTTGAAAAACAGAAATAAAACTTTGTAAAACTTAAACTTTATTAGCCTTCTTTATTATAAAGAGGGAAGAACCCGTAAGGAGGTAAATAAAATGGCAAAGTATAAAGTTGCAGGAAGAACCTTTAAAGTCTATGTAGTTGTAGACGCATCTAAATCTGTCCCACAAATCCTACCTGATAGTGAAAAAGACAAATCTAAAGATAATCCTAATATAAAAGTCGAATGGGCTGAATTTTTATATTGGGATTGGAAACTAATGACCAAAATCACTCGAGATGCTAGGAATATCGATAATACAGTTGATCCTATAAAACTAAGAGAGTTGAAATTAAGATATTTACTTCTTGATTGGTCACTAGAAGAAGACGGAAAGAAGATTGAGATTAAGAGAAAGAAAGAAAAGAACGATATAATAGAAAGTATAACACCAGAATGTTTTGAAGAGATTAGTAAAGTCAATCCACTCATTATTATAACCTTCCTTAACAAAGCTGATCTAGTCCTTGAACTGGGAGCAGAAGAAGAAGATTTTTTTATCGGGAATTCTCCCAATACTGGGGAAACATCTTCGCCAGAGGTAAAGCAGAATTAAGAGACTTTGATATCCAAATGATGAGTATTTATGGGTTATTTTGGGAGAAATATGGGTTTAGAAAAGAGGATGTAGATTGTTTGGATCCAAAAGTGATAAGGAAGATTCTGATTTATCATAATATAGAAGCTGAGTTTCGAGATCAGGGACTTCGGAGACTAAGGTGATGAATAAACTTTCTAGTTTTAACTTTATAGTATTACCCAAAAGCAGGTTAAAGGTTTATATTGCAAAATCTGACGAGGAAAAGCGTCAAGGGTTGATTGGCGTAGATAAAAGAGATTTTGGTAACTCAGTAATGTTGTTTATAGATATATCTTTTGGTGATTGTTTTCATATGAGAGGTGTAAAGTTTCCTATCACTATAGCTTTCTTAGATAAAGATTTTAATGTGATAAAAGAGAATATATTAAAAGATGAAACAAGTACATCAAAAGCACCCAGTAATGCTATTTTTGCTTTGGAATTTTGTGTAGATAATATTGATATTTATAATTGTTTAGACGAATTGAAAGAGGTGTGGAAATGAAAAACAGAGGTAGAATCTTTGCACAGATAATTGAAGTATCTAGAAATAACGTTGACTTGTTTGATACAGTTGAATATGGGACGATAACCTTTCATATTAAGGGTGGAGATGTTTGGAGAGTAGAAATGGTTGTTTCCGTAAAAGTTAAAGAACCCAATACTCCAAGTATAATAAATAAAGGAGGAACGGCGAAAAATGATAATGAAGGAAGCACGACAATGTGAAGGGATTTCTAGGCTTCTAAAAATTAGAATTGGACTAGTTATATTTATACTTTTTATTTTGACAGTAGGAGTTTCTTTAGCTGTAGGTTCAAGTGTGGCCGAGAGGGTTCTTTGTTTCTTTGGATTTGGTCTATTTAGTGCTTTTCTTGGTGAGGTAATAGTACACGAAATAGTGATGAGAGAAAAGGAAAGAATTATTTTACATTATGAAAGACCTGTTAAAAAGAGAAGTTGGTGGAAAGTTTTTTGTTTTGTCCTTGTGATTATTCTTTCTGCTATGTTTTATAATATCCTAATTTTCTTTTACATTCCTGAAATAATAGAAGAAGCAAAAGCACTAGACCAAGGTAAATGGCTTTAAAACCTTAAAACAGAAACATTCCTCCTAGTAGAACAGATGGCTTTCTAATAATCATATAAAAAGGAATAGAAAATGCCGGGAAATACTGATAGAGATGAATTCGAACCTGTAGGTGAAAAAACTACATCTTCTGTTGAAAAAGCTACGGAAGGTTTAACCAGAACTAGTAGAGATGTTACAAAGTCTGTCATTGAAGTTGGCGCAGTTATTGGACTTCTTACTGAGTCGTTTGATAAACTTGTAAGAGAGGTTGGAGGTGTTTACGGAAAATTTGTCGTTGATCTTATTCCCGCCCTTGGTAAAGTCACTGAAAATTTTGCTAAAGTTAGTACTTCAATAAACACCTTAAACCAACAACTTTACGAATTTGCTACTTATACTTTCACCCCATTGAATGAATCTATTAGGAGTACTGCTTGGAATATAAGTATAACGACCGAGAGATTCTCTCAGTTATATGAATCTTTAAGAAAAGTAGATGCAACCGGTACTATCTCGATTGCTACTATCAACTCTATAACAGATACATTAAAGAAAATATATCCTATTGGAGGTGAACTTGCAGAAAGAGTTACAAGAGTTGCTGAAATTACATCTAGATATCCTACTCTCGCACCATATGTAGCCACAGGCAAACCTATCCCCTCGGAAGAAATAAATCTATTACTTAGACAATATGGTGAAAGTATAAGAGATGCCCTTCTAGACCTTGCCGCTTACCAAAAAGCTGTTTATACTAGAGAAAGAATAGAATACCCCGGTAGAAGATTGGAGGAAGTATTTGGAAGATTTGATGTAAGGTTAGATGAGTTTTTCCAGCGATATGGTATAAATTTAGGGAGGTTAGAACCAAAACTTGCTACAATAGTTGAGCATCTACCTATGCTTCTTATTTCCTTGAAAGCTTTAGGTTTTGGTATTGAAAAGTTTGGGGCCGGACTTAAAGGAGAAAAGGTTTCTGAAGGGGTAACTCCTCTTGCAACGGTACTTGGTTCTCTTGGAGCGTTTTGGGTTCGAGCAAAAGAATTCCGTAATCTTACACTTGGTCTTGGAGAATTTGAAAAGTTTTTAGGTAAGCCTATTAGAAGTTTTGAAGATTTAGGTGAAATTGCTGAAAAACTTAATGTAAGTTGGGGAGAGTTAACTGAAGCTTTTCCCGAAGTTGAAGTTGCTAGAAGAAGGTTACATTGGTTAGAACCTCTTACAGCCACTCGTGGGTTTCTGGTTGGAACTACTTTTGGTTCTGTAGTACAAGCTGGGGCAGCAGGTCTTGGTCGTTCTACTTGGGAACAGACGTTATATGGTACAATTGCTGGTGGAATAATGGGTGGACTAACTGGTGGTCCTTGGGGAGCAGCTTTATCCATGGTTTCTAATGCTGCAATGGGTATTTGGAATATAATGAGAGAACGACAACAGCAAGATTTAGAAAGAAAGCAACTTGAAAAACAACAAAAACAGACTAATGCACTTTATGAAGCCCAAAAAGCTAACGAGATAACTATTAGAATGTTATCTATACTAGAAACAAGATTAACAGATGTAAAATTTAGTCTTGAGTTAGTTAGAGCTAGTCTAGAATACATGGGGCGTGTGGGATATGCTCCAGGTGCAGTATTAGGTGCAGAAAGACAAGTGATTGGACTAGAGCGTACTATAGGTGAAGCTCGAATGAGAGAAGCACAAGAAGCTGCAAAAGAGGCTAAAGGATGGACGGCAGACTCAATGAACAAGTATCTAGAGGGATTGCAGATGGTTTATGATGCTATGGCAAAAGAGGTAGAACTAGCTAAAAAGAGAGTAGAATATGTTGATCAAGCTCGTAATTTAACCGATGAATTAGCTTCCGCTATACAGAATGAAGGTTATCTTTTAAGTCAATCACCAAGGTTAATGCAAGCACGAGTAAACCTGTTGGAGTCAACAATAAGAGGAGAGAAAGAATATTTATCTACACTGAAAGATGCAAATAGTGTTGAAGGATTACGAGTACAAACACAAATTGCAATACACACAATGCAATTGGATCGATTGAGATTTGAAACAGAAGTTTTACAAAGGTTAAAAGACCAAGCAACTATACTAGAACACAATAAAGGTATATACAATAGCTTTCTTGGGATAGCACAAGAATTACATCTGCCTTGGTCTATACAGATGAACTATGCTAAAAATGTTGCAGAGTATTCAAGACAAATATACGAAAACGCAAGAGCACAATATGAGGCTGCTGTTCAAAACAACAGACCGATTGCGGAACAGATGAAGTTACAAGAAGCAATGGTAGGTAAAGCAAAGGAATACATAGATGCAATAACTTATGCAAGAAGGTCAATAATAGAACAGATGGCAACAGGATTTTTAGGGGTTGGAGGAGCAACAAGGGGAATAATGCCTGTTTTAACTCCTGAAGGTGCTTACAAAGGTCCAGCATATTTCGAAGGTGCCAGATTAGGAACCACAGAAGGTAGACCTTTAGGATTGACTTGGCAAGATGTAATGGAAAAAATGTATGGAACGATAGAGGAACAACAAAACTTATTTGAATCTATGGTAGTAAGTGGTAAAGAAAGTGTAAAGTTAGTCGATAGTATAGATGTGAAGCTAGATAGTGTAAATGAATCTGTAATGGAAAATTTACCTAAAATTCCAGAAGCTGTAAATAGTGTAATTGAAAGTTTTAATGATGTTGGTGGTAATATAAATACTTGGTTAAATAAAGGAGATGCTTTAGGTGGTTTACCAGTATTTGTAACTAATATAGAAGGTATTACTAGAGGGATAGCTTCTGAAGCTCAGAAAGAAAGTAGAAAAGACTATATTGAAAGAAGACAAGAGGAAGAAAAGAAAGCAAGACCACTTTTACCAAACTTCTTTGATCATTTTAGATATGGTTTTCAAATGGATATATGGGAAATGCGTCATATGTTCTTTCCAGAAACTCCAAGAAAGGCTATGGCGAGGGAACAAGCGGAAGAATACTACAGGAACCTCTATATAGAACCAAAAATACCATCTATTTATAAAACACCAGAGAAGTATTCATTTCAAGAAGGTGGAATAGTAGAAAGACCTACAACAGCTTTAGTTGGAGAAGCTGGTCCAGAAGCAATAATCCCATTAAGAGAAGATAAAGTTAATCAATACCTAGGTTTTGCTAGACCACAGGTAAATGTTACTGCAAAAGTTTATATAGGTAATAGAGAGATAAAAGATTACATTTACGAAGCATTTATAGATGCAGTAAAGTCATAAAAAAATGGCAGAAGAAAAAGAGATAGTAGAGGGATATCGTCCTGGTGTACCATTTGCTTGGTTGGAGTGGGATGATACTTATGAGTATTATACTTCTTACGCACCCGCAATAAAGATAACTGCTGCGGATTTACATAGTATTTATATGCTTTCTGAATCAAAAGCTGATAAAAATATTTTATCCGATAAGGAAGTAGAAGCTATAAACACCACTTTTCTAGATAGGGTATTATACAACACTTCTTTCAATGGGTTTCAACCAGCTTTTAAGATAGATTATTCAGAGAGTTTTGCAATAGTAGATAATGATGTAGTAATTCCTAGAATGAATATACTTAAATTAAAGGATTCTAGTGGAAAAGATTATACAGTAAAACCACTTCAGAACAAAGAATTAACTGAGGGTATAAATGTAATAGAACAAGATATAACAAGAAGTGAATTAATAGATTACAAAAAAGTTATAATGTTAGATTTAAGTCGTTTAGGAACTAGTTTAGGTTTTTGCTTTAGTTATATCCTATATGATTCTCCTCCGGAATTAGATATAAAAAATAAGATTTATGAAAGTCTTATGCGTAGTAAAATTGTTAGTAGAGAAGAACTTCCTGGTAAAGCATCTAGACTTACATTAGAATACCCTAGAGTATTTTTATGTTTTGAAATAAAAGTTAAGATAAACGGAGTTAATGATTATTATATACAAGGACCCTTTGTACTGTCTTTTAGTCGTAGTGGTGTTTATAACTTGTATGATTTCTCAGAAATAAAGTTTAAAAGTTTAATAGAGAATGATAAAACTTTTGAGAATCTATCTAAGAAATATGGATTAGATAAGAAACAAGAATTTAAAACAGTTTTTCAAAAACTGTTTGCTGGAGGAGAGTTATATGAGTTGGAGGTAGTTGATAAATACTTTCAAGTTGGAAGTGGATATTGTGATAAAATGCAGTTAGGGGAGAAGGAGTTTAACCAAGTTATAATACAGATAGCTGATTGTCTTCTCTCAATTCAATCACCTAAGGTAGAGAATAATGTAGACTTAAAGAAGGGGGTTATATATCCGGTGTCTGGTAAAAAGTTTGAAGATAAAAAAACAAAAATAGAACTAGATGGTTTTGTGATTGTTCCTAGTTTTGTTGCTATTAGAGGTACTAGTGCTATATTGAATATACCAAAGTTGAGTTATGAAGTTGGAAGAATAAAGAAAGTTAAAATACCAAATGACACGATAAAAAAAGATGGTAAATATGTTATACCTACAGTTTCCTATATAGGAAGTAGTTATGTTGGGAATTGTGTTATAAAATTTAATCCAACTTCTGGTAGTGATAATAATTCTATGATAGATTTTAGTGTAGAACTTACGCCTAGTGATATTCTTCTACCAGTATTTAGAAGTGCATTTGCTGATTACGACCGTTTTACTATAAAACCTCAAAGACCCTCGTGGTGGGAAGATGGGTTTAGGCTTTATCCTACTAGTATGTCTGGTAGTGAACGATTTGATGTTACTGAATTTACTCTCGGGTTTTACTTTCCACCGGAGACAACAGATGATTATTTAATTAAGCTACGCAAGATTTTGCAAAATATAAAAGGTGTTTATCCAGTAAAGTTGTATATGGGTTATATGTTGATCAATGAAGAAAAAGTAGTAGAGGTTCCTGGTGGGTCAGAGACCTCAAGTGGATTAAAAACTCCACCTAGATTAGAAGTTCAAGAAGGTGGAGAATATGAGGGTTATCTTGAAGAAGATGGTATTAAGGATTATGAATGTATTAAAGGTTTTATCTACTCAGGTGTTAGTAGAAGAAGAGGTGAAGTAAAAGGTGAATTATCTTTATCTTTTACTGATAGAAGTTTGATGTTGAGAGAGCAATTTGTAGTTGGATTGCCTTTTTACGATGGTTGGGGAGTTAATGCTGCAGTTGAAGATTTGCTCTTTCGTGCGGGTTTTATAAAAGAAAAACAATACCCAAACAGTAAGATTTATCCTATAGATGTTGAAATGGATAGTCAACTCCCATTAGGAACTCAAAAGGGACCAACCTATGATATAAAAATGGGGACAAGTTTTTGGGATGCGATAAAAAGGATTATAGAAGTACCTGGTTGGTGGTTTTTTGTATTAAGAGATGGTAGTTATTGTCTAACTCATCCAAGAAGACTTCTTGAGTTAGTAAAACTTTCAAGTAGTATACCATTGGTTCCTAGAGTTTATGGTAGTATGGGTACGGAGTATTTTTACGAGATACCCTTCTTTGAAAACTCTGATAATTGGCAGACAATTATCTTAGGACCACTTAGTTATAATGAAGAGTATAGAGGTAGTTATAACCAATATATGATTATGGGACTTACTCCAGCATATACTAGAAACTATGAAATTAACCCATTTACAATACCTATTATAAAGAAAAATCCGGAAACGCTTAATGATATGACAGAAAAGATTAAAAACCCAGATTCTGATAAGAATAAAGGTTTTACATACTTCCCATATATGAAAAATGCATTTAAGGCAGAACCAGATTTGAATGATGAAAAAGTAGTTTCAATAAAACTTAGACAAGAATCTAAGAGATTGTTTAAACCTTATTCAACTATAGAGTTCAGTACTTTTGGTAGATCTATTTATAAACCACTAGATGTTGCTATTGTAGTAGAAAGTGATGAACCTGAGGTAATTTCCGAGGAGGATTACTCTGGTGGCGATCGTGGTATTGGTTATTTCCTAGTAACTGAAGTATCTCATAGTATGGATGTAAATAGAAAACACTGGGAAGTAGTAATGAAAGGTGAAAGATTTTACACAGACCCAGATTTCTTCCCATATCCAAAAGATTTTGGTTATTAATAATTTATGACACAGGGAAATCGTTCGATATTCAAATATATATCCACTATCGCATATAAAGCAACAGATTTATATTGCTCTAAAACAAAACGGTTTATAAAAAGGAATAAAAATGGAAAATTGGAATATGTTTTTAAAGAAGTTAGAAGAGAAAGGTTGGAAGTTAGTATACGAAGACAATCATTTACTAACTTTTGAACATAAAACTTTTGGTGAAGTTACATTTGCTGCTACAATAACTCAAGAGGAGATACTTAAAGCACTAGAAGAAATGGAGGATAAGAAATGAGTAAAGTTTATAAAGTCCTCTTAGATAGAGTATCTAGGGATTATGGTGTAAGTAGAGTATTGAATAGGTTTTTACCTAAATCTGATGGTTATAATCCAGAATATTGTTTAGATAGAGCTATTAGAAATGAAAAACTAGATAGTTTAAGAGTTCCTTGGCAAGCATTTGATAGTAATAAACCCTTTGGTGGTAATGGATAAAATAATTTTTAAGAGATTAGATAGTTGGAGGAAGAACTCAAATGCCATATAGTTATATATCTAAAAAGTTTTTACTACCTCGTCCACAGATAGGTGATTATCCTGATAACCTAGAAGAACAGCGGATAGCTGATATAGTTGATAGAGCGTTAAATGAAGTAATAAGATTTCAAACACCTGAAAAGAAAGGGTATGGTGTAGTTCAAGAAGGTATTTATATAGGTCATTTTGTTGATGGTAATTCTTATGTAGAACTACAACCTACCCCTAACCTGCCAGCAATCTTTGCATTTATAAACTCCATCCCAGTATATTCTGCAAATACTATAACTTTTAATGGACTGGAGAATAACCAAACTTATTACCTCTACTTATCTCTAGTAGAGGATAGAACTGTCTACCCAGAAAAGAGTTCTAGAAGGTTTGGAGATATCCAACCTATTACTTCTCTTACTTTATTAGATAATCCTAATTACATACTTGTTGCAATAGCTACAACCACAGATAACAGCATCTCAGTTAACTCTACTCCAACTGGGAAGTTGATACTTTATAGTATTACTGATTATGATAAAGATACAGATGGAATAATAGATAACACAAAGTTACTTGATGGTAAGTCATTAGAATACGTTTTAGATAGAAGTCATCACCTGGGAACTCAGGATTGGGAAACAATTGATACTACTATACACAAAGTTGGTGGAGAAGATTTAACTGAAAGTGAAAGAACCAGCTTACGATTAAAAGAGTTATTTGGTAGTTATCACATCATGGGTGAATTACCTCAAACATCTGATACTTTAACTCATACTATACCACCACAGATTGTTTCAGTAAATGGTATAAGGATATCGCTTTCTGAAGTAAATCATACTTACATCCTCGATAGAGATGCTTATCTAGAAGTAGGTGAAGATGGGATATTGTATTTTGAGGAATATTTGAATGATGAAACACCTAACCCTCCAGCAGGTGATAGATATAGATGGTTAAAAGTAGTTACTACTTCTGCAAAGAAGTCCAATGGTAAGGTAATCATCCAACGTCAACCTAGTGTTGGAGATACTATAACTATTGGAAATTATACCCTTACTGCAGTTGCAACTCAAGGAGAAGTAGGTAATGGTAACCTAAAATTCTGGGTAGGTAGTGGCGATAATCCAAATGGTTGGATAGAATGTGCAAATTCACTTGCATATGCAATCAATACCTCTGAGATACTAGTTGACGCTACAGTATCTAACAATATTGTTTCTCTAGAATATACAAACCCAGGTAAGAATGGTAATATACCAATTCAGTTGAATTTAAGTAGATTGGGTGATATAACCTCCTACGGGTTAAGTGGTGGGTGTAATGATTCAATAATAAAGATAGTAGATTTAAGAAGATATGTAAACAGGTATTGGGGAGAACCTGTAGATAGTGTAAAGGATTTACCTTCTAGTACTGTAGATGGTGAAATAAGGTTAGTTAAAGTTGAGGGTACTCTCTATAGATACTCTACAACTAAGAAATATGGTGAAGGAATAATAAGATTTAAAGATACACCCACCCACGGAGATAGGTTACAAGTTGGAGATGTGGTTGTTACTGCAACTTCTGGTATAGAAGATACTAATAAGAAAGAGTTTTCTGTTTATTCTCCATTAACTTCACTTAAAAATGTTCTAGATTCTTCTTTATATCCTCCCTCTAGACTTAATACAAAAATCATAGATAGCGATTTACACCTTTATACTATTACTACTTCTGAAGATGAGAATAAAGAAATAAAACTCCTAGTAGGTGATAGTAATAAGTATTATCTATCAGGTATTGTTGGTGCTGGTAGTGTAGAAGGTTGGGTACCAGTTAATTATGAAGGTACCAGTGGAATAGGTGTTGGTGGTACTGTATTACAACGTAGAGGTCATATTGAGAGTGTTTCTGGGGTTAGTTCGTACTATACACCAGTAGTATTTGAAAAGGATTTGTTGTTTGTATATAGAGCTGGAATATACCAAGAACCTGATATAGATTATATAGTAGTAGGTAATTCAGGGATATCTTTTATTACACCATTTGAGGAAGATGGGGAGGATATAGATTATATCATTTATAGACCCTCAGTTACAGTACAAAAAGATATAACTAGTTATTCTTTCATCACAAAACACAAAGAAGATGAACTAGTAAATAGTTTAGATGTAGAAACCCATTATGTATTCCACTCAGAAATTTCTCACGATGATGTACCTATCACCGATATAGGAGATAAGTATATCCATAGAGGTGTATATAAGGTTTTAGGTGACCATATTGGTGATGACTTAGCTCACGCTTTACAACCAGCTGTATTTAGGTGGAAGATTAGATATGGGTCTACTACAGAAAAGTTCAAGATAGAGGCATCAACTATCCAAGATTTTTCAGATATTCTATTCACTTATGACTCTTCTACAGTTAAGGATAAACAAGGTATATTTGAATATTATGCAGATGTAGAAGGGTTTGTAAAGATTATTAGTTTTAGCAATCCTTATTATACCACTGCAGGTTGTTTTTCTGGCATCTCTTCAGAGATAGATGGAATATACTATTTCAGTCAAGGTGAAGTCTGTAGAGATACTTCGCTTGTAGGAACAAATTGGATAAAGGAGACAGTTGCTGATAGTAATGTATGGTTAAATGATGTTGTAGAATATAGTGGGAAGTTATGGGTTGGAGGTTCTAATGGTGCTTTGTATAAAAAGGAAGGGAATACTTGGTCTCTTGAAAAATATATTTCTGGTATAGGTATTTACTCTGTAGAAGAATATCAGAATGGAATTATACTTGGAGCAGATGGTGAAGTATATTCTTATAATACTCAAAGTAAGATTGCAAGTTCAATTATAGATATACCAGTTGAAAAGGTAACAGCACTAGCTAACTATGGAGGAATATTATTCATAGGTACTAAAAATCCAACGAGGATATACAAGTATGACGGAGAAGTAACCACTTTGGATATTGAATTTGGTTCTATAGGAGAAGTGAGCTGTTTGTATGAACATCAAGGCAGACTATATGCTAGTGTTAGTGGTGGTATTTATGCAAAACCTGGATTAACTAATGATTGGGTATGGGAATACAGTACAGATGATGGTGGAGAGATTACATCATTTGTATCATACAAAGGATATCTGTATGCGGAGAATGATAAAAGAAAGGTATTTCAGAAGAAAGATACAGGATGGGAAAAGATTTATGAGTTCTCTGCAAATGATTATCCAGCTAAGTTAGTCTCTACAGTAAATGACTTGTTTGCTTCTAATGGTGGAAATATTTACAAGTGGGCAGAAGGTCTTGGTTGGTTGAAAGTTCCTGAAGATGGAGTAGACTCTACTATTTATTATGACAAAGAAGTAAGATTTACATTGAAAGACCCAGAAAAGTTAAAGGAACTAAAGAGGAGTGTATATGTCTATGGTAGATATAAACAATATCCAACAGACGATACTTGGTACTACTTCTTAGCAGGACAAGGTGGTAATGGTGGAGGAACAACACCAACTACACCTCCAACTTCTAATGTAGACGAAAAAGTCAAAGCCAGTTCTACAGATCCTACTGCAGGGTATTTAAGTGACAAGGTCAAGAGGTCTATAACTGTAGTAGATAATAAACTTCAACTTGTAAATGATGTAGATTCTCCAGCACCTTTGAACTATTACGGTACTGATGGCAATGGTATTAGAGGATTTTACTCTTTACCAGATCTAAGTGAAGGTACTGGTGGAATGCCTACATCTTTTGTTATAGATTATCGTCTCTGGAGAGGAGAATATGAAGGTAATATATACTTTCAGTTTCAAACCTCTGAATACTCAGATTTCAGTGTATTAGAATATGACTTAGACTCTAAAACAAATAGAGCGATGTGGATTATGTTTGATGGAAATAAGTGGATAGATTTTTACTCAGAGGGTATGCCGACAACATTCTCTCACGCTGCTGTTTATGGCTTAAGTTTTTCTAATGCTAATTCGAGATATGTGCGATGGAGAGCTTATTATATAGATGATACAGGAAATACTGTTTACGGGGATTGGAGAGGTGGTCTGATTACCAAAACTGTTGTAGCCGCAGACAAATTTATACTTACTATAGAAGTACAAGGTAGTGGAAGTATAATAGTTGTTCCAGAAAAAGATAAGTATGACAGAAACGAGAGTGTAACCTTGTCAGCAATACCAAGTGATAACTGGGAATTCTCACATTGGGAAGTAGATTTAACAGGTAATCAGAATCCAGCAACTATTATTATGTCAAGAAATAAATATGTAAGAGCAGTATTCACAAGCATAACTTTGAATATCACAGTTAGTCCTGTAGGAGTTGGAAAAGTGACAAAGAGCCCTGATAAAACATACTATAACAAAAATGAAAGCGTAACAATAACCGCAGAACCTGTATAAGAGAATAAGGAGGTAGAAGAAAAATGGGAGCAGGTGTGTGGACACAGAAAGCTAACGTTGGTGGATCAGGAAGAGAGGGTGCAGTAGGATTCTCAATAGGAACTAAAGGGTATATAGGTACTGGAGGTACTGGATATGAGTATGGTGTTCCCCTCAAAGACTTCTGGGAGTATGATCCGTCTACAAACACTTGGACACAGAAAGCTGACTTTGCTGGAGCAGCAAGAGTATATGCAGTTGGCTTTTCAATAGGGAATAAAGGATATATCGGTACTGGGAGTAGTAATTATCGTTATAATTGCCTCAACGACTTCTGGGAGTACGATCCATCTACAAACACTTGGACACAAAAAGCTAACTTTGGAGGAGTATCAAGAGAGTATGCAGTAGGCTTCTCAATCGGAAATAAAGGATATATAGGTACTGGACTTGCTGGTGGTGGTGCTTACTATGCACCTTGCAAAGATTTCTGGGAGTACGATCCGTCTACAAACACTTGGACACAAAAAGCAGACTTTGCTGGAGTAGCAAGATGGGGTGCAGTAGGATTCTCAATCGGAACTAAAGGGTATATAGGTACTGGGTATGGTGGTAGTTTGCTCAAGGATTTCTGGGAGTACGATCCATCTACAAATACCTGGACACAGAAAGCAGACTTTGCTGGAGCAGCAAGAGAGTATGCAGTTGGCTTTTCAATAGGAGCTAAAGGATACATTGGTACTGGGTATGGTGCTTCCCTCAACGACTTCTGGGAGTACGATCCATCTACAAATACCTGGACACAGAAAGCAGATTTTGCTGGAGAAGCAAGGCATAATGCAGTAGGCTTTTCAATAGGGGATAAAGGATATATAGGTACTGGACATGCTGGTGGTGGTCTCCTCCTCAAAGATTTCTGGGAATTTTCCTTTTCTCCTATAGTCCAAACTACCAAAGCAACAAATGTTACAGATACAGTTGGAACTCTAAACGGCAACATACAAGACCTTGGTAAATATTCTTCAGTATCTTGTTATTTCAAATATAGAAAATCCTCAGATTCTCAATGGACTAATACTCCTGCACAGAATATGACATCTCCTGGAACATTCTCACAGAATCTAACAGGATTACAGAAAGATACTATATACTACTTCAAAGCTGTTGCAGAATATGAAGATGGTGCTGAAGAAGGTGTGTTATTAACATTTACTACGATAGGTGTGAGGATAGGAGTTTGGAATTCAGGAACTGCTTGGGTTCAGAAAGCAGGCTTTGCTGGAATTGCTAGGCTCTATGCAACAGGTTTTTCTGTAGGTGACAAAGGCTATATAGGTCTTGGTTGGAATAATGGTCATCTTAACGATTTCTTTGAATATAATCCTTCCACCAATTTTTGGAGTCAAAAGGCTAACTTTCCTGGTGGTGGAAGGATTTACGCAACAGGTTTTTCTGTAGGTGACAGAGGATATATAAGCTGTGGTCAACTTTCTAACGGTTCTTACTCAAAAGACCTCTGGGAGTACGATCCATCTACAAACACTTGGACACAAAAAGCTGACTTTGCTGGAGCAGCAAGAGAGGGTGCAGTAGGATTCTCAATAGGAAATAAGGGGTATATAGGTACTGGATTTAATGGTGCTTACCTCAAAGACTTCTGGGAGTATGATCCGTCTACAAACACTTGGACACAGAAAGCTGACTTTGCTGGAGTAGCAAGGGGATATGCAGTAGGATTCTCTATTAGGGATGAAGGATACATCAGCACAGGATATGATGGTTCTAATTACCTCAAAGACCTCTGGGAGTACGATCCGTCTACAAACACTTGGACACAAAAAGCAGACTTTGCTGGAGTAGCAAGAGAGTATGCCGCTGGATTTTCTGTAGGAAATAAAGGGTATATAGGTACAGGATATGACGGTTCTAATTACCTCAAAGACCTCTGGGAGTACGATCCATCTACAAACACTTGGACACAGAAAACAGACTTTGCTGGAGTAGCAAGGGGATATGCATTAGGATTTTCGATAGGAACTAAAGGGTATGTAGGTATAGGATATAGTGGTAGTAATAGTGTCACGGACTTTTGGCAATTTGACCCTCTTGCTAACACTTACGTCGGTGCAACGAACATAACTGCACACACTGCTCGATTAAATGGAACTTTGAGTGGTTTAGGTAAGGATAGTAACGGAAATAATTATACATTCAACTGCTACTTTAGATATAGAGAATTAGGAACACAAAATTGGAGTTATGCTACTCCCAAAGTTATTAAAAATTCCACTGACTCTTACTACATCGATGTGTTAAGCTTGAGTTCTAACACCACCTATGAATTTCAAGCAATAGTAGAATGTGCTGCTGGTGTTTATTATGCAGATAATACACTTACATTTACCACACTCAAAGAATCTGCTACAATCCAGACTGATAATGCAACAGCTATCGGTTTTACTTCTGCTACTTTGAATGGAGAAGTTAAATCTCTTGGAAATTATAGCGAGTTAGCTTGTTATTTCAATTGGAGACAGAAAAATACCGAAACTTGGAACACCACCAGTCTAAGAGAGACACTGTCCGGTATAGGAGCGTTTGATTACACTCTTAACGAATTAGAGGAGGGAAAAATCTATGAATTTAGAGCTGTAGGAAATTATGGTAATGATTATTTCTATGGTGATGTAAAGGAATTTGCTACAAGTGGTATTACTTTACCTACAGTTGAGACTGATTCTGCAACCAATATAAGAAAGGATAGTGCAACACTGAACGGCTATTTAACATCTCTTGGTGATTACTCCTCCGCAGATTGTTTTTTCCAGTATAGAGTATATGGACAAAGTGATTGGATAGAAACTTCTCCAAAAGAAACTCTGTCTGGTATAGGAGTATTCAGCAAATCTATAACAGGCTTAACAAGAAATTATATTTATGAATACAGAACTGTTGCAGAAACTACTGGTGGAAGAGTTTATGGTACTATAGAATCGTTTGAGACAGAAAGCTGGATATTCGACCACTGGGAAGGTGATGTAACTGGTAGTGAGAATCCAAAAACTATAACTATGGATAAGAGTAAGAATATAACAGCAGTTTTCATAAGAGAACCGTAAAAAGGAGGCTAAAGGATGATAAAGAAAGAAATATATCAAGTGAATGGTGGTTATTACGGATATATCGTAGATAACGGGAGATTTAAAATTCAGCAAAGTCATCTTCCGGCAGTAGGTGGAACAGTTGGAATGAATAAAGAAGTAGCTGAAAATCTTGCTGATCTTGTTGTAGAAAAGTTAGAGAAAAACCCAAACGATTTACCAACTATTACTATAGAGGAGTTGGTAAGTTTAAGAGTGTCCAAAGAAGAATAAGAAAAAGAGAAAAGCTCTTTATATTTTCACTTATCAGTGCGATAACAGCTGTAGAACTGTATAGTAAGTAGGAGGTAGAAGAGAAATGGGAAAGGACACTTGGACTCAAAAAGCTGACTTTGGAGGAGCAGCAAGAATTAATGCAGTAGGATTTTCAATAGGAACTAAAGGGTACATAGGTACTGGATGGGATGGCTATAATTTCCTCAAAGATTTCTGGGAGTATGATTCTGGTACTAATACTTGGACACAGAAAGCTGACTTTGGAGGAGGAGAAAGATATTTTGCAGTAGGATTTTCAATAGGAAATAAAGGATACATAGGTACTGGTGCTTACTATGCACCTTGCAAAGATTTCTGGGAGTATGACCCATCTACAAACACTTGGACTCAAAAAGCTGATTTTGGTGGAGTAGGAAGATTATGCGCAGTAGGATTCTCAATAGGAACTAAAGGGTATATAGGTACTGGGTATGGTAGTGGTAGTGGTTACCTCAAAGACTTCTGGGAGTATGATCCATCTACAAACACTTGGACACAGAAAGCAGACTTTGCTGGAGTAGCAAGATATGGTGCAGTAGGATTTTCAATAGGAAATAAAGGATACATAGGTACTGGGTATGACGATTCTAATTACCTCAAAGACCTCTGGGAGTACAATCCGTCTACAAACACTTGGACACAGAAAGCAGATTTTGCTGGAGTAGGAAGATATTTTGTAGTAGGATTCTCGATAGGAACTAAAGGATACATAGGTACTGGATCTAATGGTGGTAATTGTCTCAAAGACCTCTGGGAGTACGATCCTAGTACAAACACTTGGACACAGAAAGCAGATTTTGCTGGAGTAGCAAGAATGGGGGCAGCTGGATTCTCAATAGGAACTAAAGGGTACATAGGTACTGGATCTAGTAGTGTTGGTGGTAGTGGTCTCCTCAAAGATTTCTGGGAGTATGATTCTGGTAATGTTGAAATAGTTAATAATAAACTAATTGTAAAAATAGATTATCCAGAAACTGATAGTGTAGTTCAAAAACCTTTTACTGTGCGAGGGCTCTGTTGGAATTCAGAAGGAGAAGGTATAGACTACTACAATTTGGTTCTTATAGAGGATACTGATGGAGATGGTCAAATATCTTCTATCGAGTTTTCTAACAGAAAGATAATTCATAAGCAAAAAAGTCCTCTTAGGTTTGATAAAGATTCACCGCTCACGATCCGATATAAAATGGATAGCGTATTGTTAGAACAAGACAAAAAATACTTCTTGTTTATATATGCTGTAGATCCAAGTGGGAGAGTGTCTGCAGATACAGATCTTACAGGACTGACAAAGGATGGAGATTCCACAAGAACAAAAGATATGTTGAAGTATTTTACAGTCAAAGGATTAAGACCGTAATAAAACTAAAGGTAGGTAATTTGAGTATAATATTTAAATGAGAGAACTTCGAGATTGGAGATGAAGAGAAAGGGGGTGAAAGATGATGAGAGGAGAAAAAAGTATTACCTCTATCTTAGGTAAACGATTAAGAAGAGAAGAACACGAGGAAGATTTAGAAGAACTTGAAAGAGAAGGTGATGTAAAGAAATGGAGAAGAGTGCATTTTGATTATCCTTCAGATTATGAGTCTATAAAGAGAAAAAAGAAAGAGAAAGGGGGTGAAAGATGATGAAAAAGTTAGTTAAGAAGGAAAGATGTTATAATGTAACAAAAATCGTTAGGAGGTATAATATGAAAAGAATATTTTGTATAGTAAGTTTTATATGTTTGTTTTTTATAGCAGGAGTAGTTAGAGCAAATGAAGTCTCCACTGTAAATTCAACCGATAGTCTTAATGCAGAGACCGTGATTCTTTCTTCTAATGAAGTGAAGAATAATGAAAGTATAATTGACAGAATATGGCAGGATATTAACATATTCAAAACTATGGACTTAAAGTCAGAAGTTGGTTGTGAAATCATCAAGATGGATGGTGGTGATGACTTTTTAGTGCAGCCTTCATTGAAGATACTTGAAAGTCCAAAGAAGTACCTTAATTTTTGTATTGTTTATCCAAAAGCAATTGGAGTTTGTGCTAATCTAAACCTTAAAAAAATTGGTGGGGATATTTACTTTAAGTATTTAAGAAAGGATATTACTGATGAGGCAAGGCAAAAGATAGAAGAAAGATATAAATGGCTTCAATGGATACGGTTAGATGTAGGATATTTTGGTGGTTACTACAAAGATAAATGGGTTGGACGATTTGCAGTAAGAGTAGTTGAGTGGAATTTCTAAAATGACTGAAAGAAAATGCATAAATTACGAAAAATCTTCAAAACATATTTGGTCGGTAGATAATTGGAGAGATAAACTACTGTTAAATGTATTAAAGATACAGTTCTAAAACCACCAGGATATATCAGGGTTTTCAGTCCCTTTCCCTGTATAACTATACACTCTATTACCAGATAGTAAAAAAGGGACTCTTTAAACCGGAAAAAGAGATAAAATGAAAGAAATTAACAAAACCCAAATCTCAAGAGGAGATTTTGTATTTATCAGACCGAGAAAAACAAATATTTTCCAAAAAATAATAGCATTTTTTGATGGAAAATATTTTCATTGTGGTATAATGCTTTCTCATAAACTCTTTTTATCTATGACTATATTTGGTTTAAAAATACAACCACTTGAAGACTATAAAGGTTGTAAAATTGATATATTTAGGCTAGAAGATAATTCAAAAATAGAAGAACTAGTTAGTTTTTATCTTACTTGTTTTCAATATAAATATGACTTTTGGGGAGTAGTAAGTTTTGTCTTTCAGTTTGTAAGAGAAAGTACAAATAGGTTTTTCTGCTCTGAATTTTTAGCATTAGGACTTTTTTATATAGGTTATTTACCGGAAAGATTACAACTTTCTCCTCTACAACTATCAAATCAAGACTTCCTAGTATTAACCGATAAGGATATAACTGTAACCTCATAAAAAAGAAGAACTTTACTCATTCAAAATGATAAAACTAGAACTCACCACAACTAGTAAGTTCGTAACTAGTAAAATCCTCCTTGCTTGGACTACAGATATAGAATATGATTGGTATCAAATAAGTTATAGATACTCCAATCAAGAAAACTGGGTTATATTGGTAGATTTTTTCAAAGGTAAAGAATACTCTTTCTACCCACCTAAAATCAAAGGGAAGATTTACATCAAAGTTGCAGGATTTAAACGAAATTCAAAACAAAATATACTTATAATAGACGAAGATAAAACCACACTCTTTATTCCTTCAACTATAGAATCTACCACACACGTATTAAGTGGAAATTACTCTATTTTATCTCAAGATAGAGGCATAACTTGTGGAGTATTTGATGGATTAAACAAGAGTATTATAGCAATATCAAGAGAAGAGAAAAAGTATAAGATTAACCCTAATGAAGAAATAACATTAAACAAAAAGAACCAAGATGAGATTATTAATGAATTTATAGATAAAACCAAAAACAAAACAACAACTTACACACTACCTATAGAGACAGAATATAATCCAACCTACTTATCTTTTATAGACAACTCCGGAATAGAGTTTCATCATTTAGATATAGAAAAAGATTACCTCTCATATTTCCCACAAGAGGTAAAGAAACTATCAAACCAATTTGTTATAAAAGAGATAGATAAAAAAGGTAAAAACCTAGTTTTATCTCAATCTACCCCAGACAGTTTTTATACTACTAAAACAGATAAAAATGGTAAGTATACAACAGAAAAAGTTTTCAAACCTGGTAGAGTAAGTTTATCGTTAGGAAAGAATATTGTAGACTTTGATGAAGAAAAGGTTAGTGATTATCTATATTTCACTTATGATAAAGAAAGTAAGAAATGGATTGGGGTAGAGGCTGTAGAAGGATTTTATTTTAACCCTAAAAACTATTATAGCGGGGTAGTAGTTGAAGATAGAGATTTAAGAGTAGATTTTACAATACCAAAAGAACCACTTATAGTAGATTATGGTAAAGTAATTACTAAAACTAAAAGACTAACAACCGATGAGATACTAAGTGGAGTACCAATTTCTATTTCCTACCCAGATGAAACTAAATCTCTTATAACTCAAAACACTAGTGAAAGTGGTATTTCTCTTTTCGAACTTCCTGTAGGTAGTTATAATGTAAAAATCCTATCTAGTGGGTTAGGGTATGAAAGGTGGAAGTTTGAACCAGCAATAGAAACTATTGAACTCTCTAGTGGACAAACTATAGAAATCCTTTCTTACGGTGAACCCTATTATTCAATATCCGGTAGAGTAAGAAACCAACTTGGTAATACCCTTCCAGAAAATGTAGATATTGAGATAAGAAATACCTATACAGATGAAACTCTAGTTTTATCTACAAACGATAGCTATGATACAAGTTATAACCTGACGGATGGTTCTTATAGAGTAACCAGTTTACATATCCCCTCCTACCCATCTTACTACGATGTTGAGATTGCTGGAGATGATGTTGTTGTTAAAGATTTTATTATCCCAACCAATAGAGTTAGTGGAATAGTTGTTGAGTTAGATGGTAGTGGTGTAGAGAAAGCTGAGGTGAGTATTTACAAAGGGTTACTCGATGAACCCAAGATACAATTTGAAAAAGATAAAATTGTAATAGATGAAGGTTCACCTTTTTATACCGTAAAAACGGGTAGAAGTGGTTTATATATAGCAGATTTATTCGAAGGTGATTATACTTTAAGAGCAACAAAAACATCTTATAATCTTAATGACATTGTTGATTGGTTGAAAGATTATCTTGGGTTAGATGAAGGTTCTGAGTTGATATTGCTTTTAAGACAATACCAAGAAGAAACAAGTAAAGAAGAACAAGAGACGTTAACAAAAGAGATTATAGATATTCTAAAAGAAAATGGGTTAGAGATTGATGTAACTGGTTCATTGAATCTATCTGGTGGATTAGTAAAATATTACTTCCAACCACTACAACGTCAGGTTTCTTTATATGATAGAGATGTAGGAGGACAAGATTTCTTTAGAGAGGATACATATTCTATTTCTGGTAGATTTATAAATGGTAGAGATACTACCAATGGTTTATCAGGTATTGATTTTTACGTTTTAACTAACAACGAACGATTGCTTTATACTCAATCTTACTACCGCTTTGGTGGAGTAGAATTTTCTGATAGTGGTTATGGTGTAGTAGGTAAAACTAAGTCTACACCAAATGGTAATTACTATGTAACAAGTCTACTACCGGGTAATTATATCATTGTTCCAGCAAAGATAGTTGAGGAATACGTTTATAATGAAGAAGAGAAGATTTATGAATGGCAACAAGTTTGGGATTCAGTTGAAGGTAGAAGAAGAGTATTCAACTACGGTTATTTATTTACTCCCGATTACCAAGCTAGAAGGTTGAGTAATAGTAATATCTATAACTTGAATTTCTACGGGTATACAAGTGTTGTATCTGGTATAGTACTAGATGTAAATAGTTCTGGGATAGAAGGTGTAAAAGAAGAGTTAATTGGCGGAGAATATGAGTATGAATACGAAGAAGGTGAAGATGGTGGTGGAAGTTGGGTAATAGTACCTAAACAAGCTTACACAGATTGTAGTGGAGTTGCAATTTTTAAACATCAAAAACCAAACGAGTTATATCAACTTCATTTCTTCAAAGAGGTGAATAATCACTTCTATTACTATCAACCAAATGATGTAAGTAAAAGAATCTCATTAACTGATTTAGATTTTATTTGTTATACCACTGGAATAGAGTTTACACATAACTATATAAGTGGTAAAGTTATAGATGCTAGTGGTATTCCAATTAAAACTGAGGTAATTGCTATAGATGGTATTAAAGAGCAATATAGTATAGTAAAGAAAGAAACATCCGAAGAACCTTCTTATTACTACTTCACTGGGATAGTAGATAATGATGGGTTTTATACTATAGAAACTCTTTTACCGGGTAGTTATACTGTTTTTCCACGTTCATATAGTTATAAATACGAACCTACAAGCTACACAATAAATAATATAGACGTAGATAACAAATCTGGGTTAGATTTCGTTGGAGATATGATATCCGAAGGAAGTGAAGAAAAACCACCTATTGATTTACCCTACTATGCAAGTGGTAGAGTATATAATGTTTGGAATAACGAAGGAGTAAGTGGAATAGAGATTATAGGTATTAAAAAGAGTAGCATAACAAAACAATATACTACAGTAACTCAAAGTGGTGGTGGATTTACTCTATATACTCCAGATAGAGATATCTATTATATATACCCAAAAACAGAAAACCTTTACTATCCACCAATCCCATATGTAGTAAACCTTAATACTGATAACAAAAGTGGTATAGATTTTGGGTTAATTGAAAAACACAAGATTTACGGTGAAGTAAAATATACTACAGGTGAACCTATTTCTGATTTACCTCTTTTATTCAATCAATCATATTCTAGAGTTTCTATAATCGATAGAAGTGGAGTAGAGTTATTTAGCTATGATAAAGATTTATACAAACCATTAGCAAAACATAATCCGTTAACTGGTGAATTGGTTATAGTTAATACTGGTAAACATAATCTACTGGTTTTATCTGGTAGTGAGGTTACTTGGTCGATGGGTGATTTCACATCAGGTAATAGTATACCGGGTAAACCAGATTTTAAGTGGATAAACTACCCTATTGATTTAGAAACCTATTACAATGGCGATATAAAGTTGTTAAATTATATCTCAAGAAGTGGTATAACAATTAGTAAAGGTAATAATACAACTGATATTTTTACATATAAGGATAAAAGGATGACAGAAGATAGGTATTCTGCTTCTATGTTATACGGTAACGAAAACTTTACTCTTTATTCTGATAATACTGCGGTAACTGACGATTTTATAAATCCAGATGAGAATAATGAAAGAGTAGAAAGTATTTTAGGGGTAACAAAGTTTGTAGGGAGAACTAGTGAGAATGAAGATTTTCTAGTTCCAACAGTTAACAAGTTAATTAAATTCGATGTACTAGATTATATTGATGTATTACAAGAAGAAGATATAAAGAGTTTAGATTTAAAAGACTTCACATTTGTGTTAAGGAATAAATATACTTTCGTAAAGGATAAGAAAAATGAAGAAGATATGATGTTAGAGTAAAAGAGTTTTTTGATTTGAGGTATAATATATAAGGAAAAGAAATGAGAATGATTTTACGAAAAGTTAAAAGGAGATGAATAATGATGGATAAGGACGATCTTATAATGATGCTTTTGACTATAGCTATTTTAACTATTCTCTGGTTTGGAATAGATAGAACTATAAAAACAGTTCATAAATGTTTTATAGATACAGTGGGAGAAATGGTGTTTCAGAAAAATACTAAGATTGCTAATTCTATTCTTTGTAAAAGAATATAAAAGAAGTTTGTATAGACATAGAAGGTTTGATTGAGAATAAGGAGGAGCGATGAGGAAAAATAGAAAGGTAGAAGTGAGTGAAAAGAACATTCCAAAAAATTTAGATGATGAAAAAAGAAATAATGATAGAAAAGTGGATATCGTGGGAGATGTGTATTTAATAGGACTAGGACTTACTAGCTTGCGTGATATTCACATAAAAATTAGAAGAGTGACTGGGAATTTTTGTTGCTACGGTAATCAACTCACATCACTCGAAGGATCTCCAGAACGAGTAGATGGAGACTTTTTTTGTAATATGAATCAACTCACAACACTAGAGGGTGCTCCAAAGTTCGTCGGTGGAATTTTTAATTGTGGTGCTAACAAGCTTACAAGCCTCAAAGGAGCTCCTAAATTCGTTGGAGGATCTTTTATGTGTGGTGGCAGTCATACCTTACAATCTCTCGAAGGAGCACCAGAATATATAGGAGGAAGTTTTATTTGTATGGATGCGTGTCTTACTTCGCTTGAAGGAGCACCTAAATATATATGTGGCAATTTTATTGTGTGTAACAGCAAACTCACATCCCTCAATGGCGCACCAAAGTACGTTGGAGGAAGTTTTAATGTATGTAATAATCAGCTTACTCGGTTAGACGGAGCACCAGAGTTTGTGGGAGGAGGTTTTTACTGCCATAGTAATCCGAAAATATTTATAAAAGAGGAAGTGGAGAAGGTAACAGTTATCAGAGGAAACTGCTATACTTTCTTAGAAATGATAGGATAACTGTATCAAAGGATGAAAATGAAAAACAAAGGAGGAAGGAATGGGAGCAACAATAGCGGTAATACTTGGTTTTGTTGGTTGTGCTATTGTTAGTGCAACTGTGTTATTATTCGCTTATGCTATTTGGGCAGATGTTAAAATAATGAGGATTGAAATGAGTAAGCTGATAGAAGAACTAAGTAAAGGGAAAAATAAGATTGAATAGGTATAGAATGAAAAACAAAAGAAGAGCAAAATGAAAAAATATGATTGGATAAGTAATTTCAACGATGGACTTACTCTTGTTAGGCTAAATGGTAAATATGGTTATGTAAAAAGAGAAGGAAGAGAGATAACACCAATCAAGTATGATGATATAGGAACTTTTATCGAAGGACTTGCTCGTGTTAGGTTTAATGATAAGTATGGTTATATAAACAAAGAAGGGAAAGAGGTAGTTTCGATAAAATATAATTGGATAGAATGTTTTTGTGAAGGTCTTGCTTGTGCAAGAATCAACGGTAAGTGGGGTTATATAAATAAAAAAGGAGAAGAAGTGGTACTTTGTAAGTATGATGATATAGGGTATTTTATTGAAGGACTTGCTCCCGTCAAACTCAATGGCAAGTGGGGTTTTGTAAACAAGAAAGGAGAAGAGGTGATACCAATAAAGTATGATGATGTGTGGGATTTCCATAAAGGGCGTGCTCGTGTCCAACTCAAGGATAAATGGATGTATATAAACAAGAAAGGGAAGGAAGTTAGACATAAAAAGGAGACTTAGATGGAAACATCAATAAAAGATGTTGCTGGGCTTTATTTCCTTGCTTACTGTACCGTGAGTTTAGTTGTGATGTTGCTTACTTACAGTGTTTCAGCGAATGTTAGGATAATAAGAGGAGAGATGAGTAAGATGATAGCAGAATCAAGCGAGAAAAGAAAAGACAAAAAGAGGAGGAAGATGTAAAGTGGAAAAAATACTTTTTGATAAACTCTTTAAAGAGGTTTTTACAGAACAAAATGAAATTGAATTTATGGAAGTTCTTGATATAGTGGAAAGCATCTCTCCTAAAACTATTGTAGAGATAGGTGTTAAAAATGGTGGAACTTTGAATTTTTGGAGACATCTTGTTCCTCTTGATGGTCTTGTGATAGGTATAGACAGTGTAAATGATATTAAATGGGATATAAATAAAGACGAAAGGGTTAGATTAATTTTAGGTAATTCTATGGACTATAAAACATATAAAGATTTTCGTAAAATTCTTGGGAATAGAGAAGTAGATACTCTTTTTATAGACGGAGACCATAGTTATCTTGGTGCAAAGTCAGACTTTTATACATACGGTTGGCATGTGAGGAAAGGTGGATTGATAGTTATACATGATAATTATCTTGATTCTGTTGGAGAAGTAAAAGGAGCTGTAAAACATTTTTGGCAGGAACTAAAAGAAAAATCTGGAAAGTTTTGGGAAGTGATATACGATAAACATATAAATACAGGAACTGGTATAGTAAGGAGATTGGTGTAATGGAAACCTATATTTCTATAGTAGTTCCTTATTTTAATAGAATACACTATTTGAAGCAGTTAATTGATTCTGTTCACAACTATGCAGATATGCCTTTTGAATTATTAGTTCACGATGATGCAAGTGTAGATGGTTCTACACCAGAGGTTTTTTCTTTAAGAGATAAAATGAGTGTATTTATTATTGGAACTGGACACAATGTTGGTCTACCTACAGCTACAAACAGATTAGTTAATATCGCTCGTTCAAATTTTATTATTTTCTTAAATGCAGATTGTGTGTTGAATTCTCCTTGTTTAAAGAAAATTGTTGATATATTATCAAAACCTTATATAGGTTGTCTTTTCCTTTCTAATAGCACTTTGAATAAACCTTATATAAAAACATTATCAGGAGCAGAATTCAATCTCTCTGGAATTGGTGATGGGTGTGCAATTGCTTTTAGAAAAGAAGTTTGGAAAGAAGTTGGTGGTTGGGACGAGGAGGTTCATAGTGGTGTTTCAGATGTAGTTTTTGTGATTCGGATTTTACTTAATGGGTATTTTTTAGTTTATCCTTATGAAAAAAGATTTGTAGATAATCTTAGTCTTTTACTGCAAAAGAATAAAGATAGCTCGATGTGTGCTTCAGGATATGATGCTTCTTATTCCAAGATTTTTAAATTATCTAATTTTGATAAAGAGTGTAAAAACAGAGAGGAAATGGTTAATAAAAGAGCAAACTCTCTTATAAATGTTGAAGCTAGTATTACAAATTTAGGTTATTGGCGTTCTTATCTGAGTAATTTAGGTGTTGATAAAGGTGTTAAAAGTATAAACTGGGATGTTGCAAAAAAACACGGGCAAGATCGGTGGAAAGACATAATGATAAAGGAGGAGTTAACTAGTGAATAGAGAATTTTTTGATTCTGTGTTCCTGAGTGTAAAACCTACTGTGATTTTGGAAATAAAGAATCCAAAACTGTTAGTATAGGAATAGGATTGATTAAAGTATGAAAATCAAAATCTTAATTAATTTGCCAGGAACAATAGATAATGGGTTTTTTAGTCCTGAACGAGGAGAATCAAGGTGGGCACAGAATCTTGCTTGGATGCTTGCAAAGAAAGGACATAAAGTATGGTGTGCTAGTGTTTCAAAACCTGTATGGGGAAAATCTCAAGAGTTCTTCTCTTTATACAAAGACAATGTAACCTTTTGTAATTTATACGAAGCAAAAGATGAGAGTAAAAGAGAAGAGTTTGATGTGCTTTTTGATCCTTCTTGGTTTCATCCTGGAATGACAGAATTTTATAGAGACTTCAATTCTAAAGTTTTCATCCACGGACACTGGGGTGGATGCTGTTATGATGAACCTGGTAGATTTCCTGATGAAAGACATTACATTGCATATCCAAACCTTCAAGTTGTTACAAGCATGAGAAATTGTGCATTTAGGCATGCTGATAAACACATTTTCTTGCCGATGCCGTTGATGTTTCCTGCTTGTGATGTAGAGGATGTTAAAGACAGTATCGCTTGGGGTGTAAAGGAATGTTTTTTTGCTCGTAAGAGTATCGAATTAAGAGAGCACTCGAAGTATCTTTTAACTTTGTTTTTGCAATTACTTAAACTTGGTAGTAAAATAAGCAGAGGATATGTGATAAACAGTGAACAAATGTTTAATGCTCCGGAGAATGATATGAATTATGTTAATTCTCCATTAGTACAAAGCCTTAAAATAAACTCAAATATAATATGTCTTCCTACAAGAACTTCTTATTCTGATATTGTGAATAGGGTTCTTAGGTATTCTAAAATCCTTTTCAGGACAGGAGAGCCTCCTGGAGCACCATTAGAGTATGAAGCTATTTCACAAGGATGTTTACCACTTGTTTGGAGAAAAAGTGAAAATGTGTTTGTGAACTATTATGATATGTTTGGATTAACTATAGAGGATACTGATAATACTTCTTTAATAACAGAAAAGGTGATGGAGTTGACTTTTAACAAGAGAATAAGAGAGGTTTTGTATCATACCTGTTTGAATGAACTGAATATACATTACGATTATGATTTTATTGAAGGTGTGTTGTTAGAACTATTGAGGAGGTAAGAGATGAATAAAGAAGAACTCAAAAACCGTCTACGCAAACTCAGACTCATCAAACTCGCAGATGGGAGATTTGACGTGTTAGGAGATGCTAGTTTTAGTAGTTTAAGACTTAATAGTTTGTTAGAACTACCTATAAAGATTAGAAGAGTAACTGGTAATTTCTATTGTAGTTTTAATAGTCTTACCTCACTTGAAGGTGCGCCAGAGAGAGTAGATGGAAGTTTTTATTGTGGTTCTAACCAACTCACAACTCTCAAAGGAGCACCAGAGTTTGTGGGAGGAGGTTTTGATTGTAATGGTAACCAACTCACAACCCTCGAAGGTGCACCAAAGTTCGTAGGTAGATATTTCAACTGTGATCACAACTCCCTCACTTCACTTGAAGGTGCTCCAAAGTACGTTGATGGGAATTTTCTTTGTATAGGTAATCCTGAAAAATTCACTAAAGAAGAAGTAAGAAAGCTCGTAGATGTTAAGGGTGAAGTAGTAGTATAAGGAATAAGATGGAGAAAATAATAAAAAGGAGGTAATTCTGAAAACAATTGTAAAGAAATTCAAAAGAGCAATTGCTATTATTGCAGATACTCACTATGGAAGTTCATATTCTATATTTCAAGAAGGTTTCAGAAAGTCCCGAGGTAACATAATTAGAGCAAACGAATATCAGTTAAAACTTCTAGAATTTTGGAATTACTTTTGGAAAAAATGCGATGAATGGAATGTAGATTTAGTTCTCCATGCTGGAGATGCGTTAGAAGGTTTAAATAAAAAAGAGTTGGGTGGAGAGCGTTTATTATTCTCCTCTTTAGATGAACAAATTGCGGGTTATGTTGATTTAATGAAACCCAATCTTAAAGGAAGACAGTTTGGTATAGTATCAGGTTCTAGTTACCACGAATCTACAGAATTCCAAGTTAGTAGAGCAATTGCAGAAAAACTTAAAGGAAGTTTCTTAGGTTATATAAAGAACATAAAAGTTGAAAATACTAGTAGAACACTAAATATAGCCCATAATGCTGGTTATCCTCAAGTTTATCTATCTACAATTTTAGATAGAGAAATGTTATTTCAGAAAGTTGCAGAATCAATAAAAAAGATACCTAAAGTAGATATTTTAGTAAGAGCACATGTTCACCTTTCACTATACATCCACCAAGAAGGTGGTCATATAATTTTTGCACCTTGTTGGAAAATTTTTGAAGGTATGCCACTAACTACAAAGTTATACCCAAGAAAAATACCGTCAATCGGTGGAGTTATAATATCATTTGATATGGACGATAAGATATATGTAATACCTTACGAAATGAAAGAGTCTATTACACCAGACTTAAAACCTATATTGATGTGAATTGTCATATTAACCTATAAGAACATACCTGGAAATCGTTCGATATTCAAATATATATCCACTATCGCATATAAAGCAACAGATTTATATTGCTTAAAGCAAAAGAATTTATAAAAAGGAATAAAAATGGGTTGGTCAGATTGGAAAATTGCTTGGAACGGAGACGAAAGGCGTCCTGAGGGAGTTATTCCTACAGATTTACTTCCTTGTGATTCTTTTTTGTATAAATATGCTATCCATAAAGACTTTTTGATTTCCTCAGTACCTACCGCAAAACAATTCCAAGGACTACTAACTAATCATATTGGTAAATACTATAAAGAATCTATTTATATGTATTGGACAGCCTTTGTATCGGGGATTGCTCCAGGTTTATGTTTCTTCGCATTGATGTATAACGATAATAAAGAAAAAAGAGTTTTTTATAAGTGGATGAATATAGAAGGTTTGACATTTACTCCCTACTTTGATAAAATACAAAAAGAACAAACTTTGTTATTTGAGTTTACTAAAAATGAATTAAATGAAATAACACCAAACAGTATAACCCTTAAAAGCGCTTTTACTGCAACCGCAGGTAACCAGAACGTTGCAAAAGATTTACTACAAGATGAATATCTAGAAATAGTAGATTGCTCTGATAAAAGTTATAAGTATAAGAAATTCTTAATTACCTCTAACGATGGATATGGGAAGGTAATAATAGATAATGTTAATATTGATTTAACCAAACTCCCAAACGATACAAAATTCCAAATTAAACCAAAATATGCTTGGGTAGAGATAGGTAGAAAAGAAGGAAACAAATACTTTTGGTATGGAGATGAAGAATACAGTTTTTCTGGAGATTCCGGTTTTAATTTAACAAGTGCGATATCTGATATTTATACTCCAGCTGATTATGTAATGTTAGATGGTGAATGGTTTTCAAATATTATCAATATCCATCTTCCTCAGGGTGCACAGATTTGGATAGACCAACATACAGCAGGTATTCCTCTTGGTCCCAGATGGGCAGTTTACTGGATAAGAACCACAAAAAGAGACTATGAAAAAATTTCAGCAATCAAAAAACGTAATTGTTATGTATATTTGATATCTTACGTTGATGATAAAGGTGATTTTTGTTTAAGAGAGATAAACAGAGATAAAAGAGAAAGTAGAGTAATTGTGGTTGACAAGACAACTCGTCATGTTTTTCCAAACGTAGTACAATTTGGTTGGTTAGATTTATGGTTAATATCGCAAAGAGAAGAAGAACTTTATATATCTACAGATTTTTCAAGGACTCAAAAGTTAAGATATTTAGAAGAATACAAAGAGGTGGTAGATAATAGAAAAATGTGTTATCTTACCTCAAAAGATATCAGATACCCAATCTGTATTTTAGCAGAAAACGAGTTATTTTTAATCTGTAAAGGTTGGATGGGAGATGGAAAACTACATAAATTCCGTTTTTATATAAGTGGTGGAGATAGTGTAAAAGATACTGTAAATCTTTCTGGTAATTACCCGTTAAAAGACAAAATTAAACTACAACATTTAGGAGATTTGAGTAATACTTTAGATACTAGTTTAATTTTACCTAGTTCGAGAAAACCTTCTTTAACAAAATTTACTGACAAATATAAACTGTTTGGAGTAGACTTTTGCGAATCTACTTATGAGTTATTATTATGGTTTTTATTTCCCGATAAGGTCTATATTTTTAAGAGTTCTCTCACCTCAAATGTAGCTTATTATGTTAATGAAATAGCTATAAATACTCTTTATTACTACCAAAAGAAGTACGAAGATAATTTGTGTTTGGTTTTCTCCGACAGAAGTGATAAAAATAAACTATTTTACTTTATTATACAATATTCAGACTTTCATAAAGCGGAGGAAATTAAGGTAGAAGATGGTGGTAAGTTATATGTAAAAGTTAATGGAGAAGTAAAGTATAATAACTATAATAAGTTACCAGATGATATTAAACCACCGATAGATGTATTATATGATGAAAGTACAAACGAGTTGTTAGTTGCAACTCCTAACAATATTTGGGTAAGAAAAATGGATTCGAAAGTGGGTTGGGTACCAATTTTACAAAACTAAAAGGAGGTATAAAATGTCTGTTCGTAGTTTAGAGTATCTACGAGAATTTGCAAAGGAGATAAATAATCCTATTTCAAAAGACCGACCGATAGAAGACTATAACATTGACCTTTCAAATGGTTGGAGAGCTATTTTAACAAGACGAGTAGTAAAAGATGGTACAATATTTTGGGAGTTTTATTGTAGGTCTAAATATAACCTAGATAAACCTCCAGCAAGAGTTATATTTTCACTAAGCCTTAGTAAAGGATTTCAAGACTTCATAGTCAAACGAAATGATTCACTTTGGGGGCCAGTTTGGATAAACATAGTACATCCCGGATTGATTACATACTTAGAGGAACACAACAAATTTTTCAAATATAATTCACTTCTCAGAGCTTTTAAAGGAAGTACATTTGATGAGTTGTATAGGTTTATAGATGAATTAATGGAGTTAGGTTATGTAGATAAGGATCAAAGAAATAGATTGGTGTATCTTATCAAGAAAGATGAAGGTTTTAAGGATGTAGGTAGCCTAGTTTTTGAGTTAATAGAAGCTTATGAAAGTGGTAAAAAGGTGGAGGAAGAAGAATGAATAAAATCCTTGTTACTGGTGTAGATGGTTTTATCGGTTCTAACTTTTGTAAAATATTACTTGAAGATAGATTTACTACGGATATAGTAGGAGTTGTTTTTAGAGATAATCCAAATAAAGAAACCAATTTAAAAGTCTTCGGAATTAATAAAAATATAAAAAAAGAAGAATGTTCTTTATCTGATAGAGAGGAAGTTTTTTCTCTTATCAAGAAATACAAACCTAAAAGGATTTACCACTTTGCTGCACAAGCTATTGTAAAAAATGCGCAGATAAACCCTTATTTCACTTTTTACAATAATTTTCTAAGTACACTTAACCTACTAGAAGCGACAAGAACATATAACAAGAATATAGAATGTTTTTACTATCATTCTTCTGATAAAGTATATGGTGATGTAATTGATGCAGAAACAAACTGTCCATATAAGATTGGAGAACCATATGCAACCTCAAAAATAGTATCTGATGCTCTTTGCTTATCCTACAAGGAAACCTACAACCTACCTATTATAGTTGGTAGATCATGTAATGTTTATGGACCCGGTGATTTCAATAAAAGAGTAATACCAAACACAATAAAGGAAATTTTGAAAAATGGGACTGCAACTATTTACGAAGGTGATGACTTGATGGTTAGGCAATATATTTACGTTGATGATTTATGTAAAATCATTATAGGACTTTATGAGCATTTAGGATCAAATGCTTTCAACCAACCTTGGAATATTGCTCCTAAGAAAGATGTAGTAAGTACAGAATTTATAGTAAAAAAACTTGTAGAAATTGGAAAGCGAATTTTAGGTAAAAAAATAAAAATTATAAAAAAGAAAAAAGAAGGTGTAATAAAAGAGATACAAAAACAATCTTTATCAACCTCCTTTCCATACTATGAATATACTACTTTAGAAGATGGGTTAGAGAAATCATTTTTATGGTACATAAAACACAATGAAAGAACTTAATCTGTTTTTTGATGATGGTAAAGTATATTTTCAATGTTACTCAAAGGATATTCTACAGTACATCCCAAAGATATACAATGCTCGCAAAAAATTATATCTATTATTATCGATTTACAACCTACCCTTCCTACTTAGCTTTTTCAATAAAGATGATATTTACATAGATGATTCCTTCAAAGAATTTCAAAAATCTTTTGAACAATATTTACGTACTCTTTATCTTACTAAAGAAGGCTATAAAAAGATAGATAGAAAAGAACTCAAAAAAGCCAAATTAAAAAATTCAAAGTTAATAAGAGATTATCAACTAACTGCAATAACATTTGCTTACACAAAGAGGAGAGTTTTAATCGCGGATGAAATGGGTTTAGGTAAAAGTTTAACCTCTATTGCAGTTACCCTTCTAGCAAAGAGAAACGATAAGATAAAGAACGTCCTAGTTGTTTGTCCTAACTCCGTAAAGAGAAGTGTTTGGGAAAGAGAAATCAAAGATTGGACGAATGAATCTTACTATATTTACGAAGCTTCGGATAAAGACAAAAGACCCTTAAGCGAATTGCTAGAAGAAAACTTCTATACTGTAATAAATTATGAATCTTTGAGAACAAAATATACCGAAGTAAAAGATAAAATTGGTTGTATTATACTAGATGAATGTCACTATATAAAAAATAGACAATCTCAACAAACAAAAGCTGTAAAAAGTTTAAAAAGTGATTTTCTTTTACTTTTATCTGGTACTCCAATCTTAAACAAAACTAGTGAACTTTGGAGTTTAATGGATTACATAGACAGTGGATTATTTGGAAAGTATTGGAGATTTGTAGAGAGATATTGTGAAGTTAAAGATAGATATATAGGTAAAGGTAGAAAGGTTCTAGAGATTGTTGGAAACAAGAATGTGGATGAGTTAAAAAAACGTATTTACCCATATTATATTAGAAGAACAAAAAGTGAAGTACTTAATGAGTTACCTGAACGTGTTTATAAAGACTATGTTATAGGTTTACACCCTAAACAGATAGAAGTTTATAATAATACTATAAACCAACTTAAAGACGATATAACAAAATCAAAAGTTAAAGTAGATAAACTATTCATCAAATCTTCTTTAATCAAACTACTTAGGATATGTGATACTACATATGGTTTTATTGATGAAGACATCTCTTCAAAATTTGACTTATGTATAGATATTCTAAAGAAAGTAGTAGATGAACATAAAGTTGTAATCTTTACTTGGTTTGTTGAAAGTGCTAGGTTATTAAAAAAGAGAGTAGAAAAGATTGGTATTAAATGTGTTCAAATAGATGGAGAAACCAAAGTAGAAGAACGGAGTAATTTAATAAAACAGTTTTACAACGAAGATGATTGTAGAGTTTTCATTGCAACTATAGCAACCTGTGGTTTAGGAATTGATTTACAAACTGCAGATATATGCATCTTTGTATCTAGGTCATTTGTTCCTGCAATAAATGATCAGGCAGAAAGTAGATTACATCGAATGGGGCAGAAGAAGATGGTAAATGTAATAAACATTGTTTCCGATACTTATGCGGAAAAGCGTGTTTTTGAGTTATTGCAGACTAAAAAGGATATTTTTGCTGAGGTATTCGAAGAGGGTTTAAAGAACCTTTTTGAGAAAGTATAATTAGTAAGAAGGAAGAAAAAATGAAAAATAAAAAGAAAAAGATGAAAAATAAAAAGAAAAAGATGAAAAAGGTATTTGTAGTTTTATGTGAAAATATACAGCAGTGTGAATTTTACTTCAATCAAGAGAAGGATAAAACGCAATGGAAAACTATTAAGTATTTAGAGTTAGAAAATGATGAAAAGAGAAAGATTTTTATCACACCTGATAACGCGATTTATAGAACCGCAGGGATGATAATATCCAGTATTTCCGAAAAAGGTCTATTATATAAACACCCGTTATACACAATAGCAAGAAGATGGTTAAACTCTTGTATTAAATAATATTAAGGAGGAGATTATGAAATATCATTTTCTTTTACAAATCAACCCTTGGAGAAAGCAAGAGGAATATATAAGAGAGAGAATCAAATCAATTTTTGGCAATGAGTTAAGTATATATGTCCCACAGATAAAAATTGAACAGGATAAAAAGATTACCGAAAAAAGACTAGTTCCTGGTTATTGTTTTATTGTAGAAACCTCAATTCCTCTAGACGAAGGTGAAAACTTTTATAAACTCAAAAATATCAACGGGGTTTATCGTATAAAAAGACTATCTGAAGAAGATGTAAAACAACTTAATAATCTAAAATCAAATCTTGAAGAGTATGTAGAATATACAGATACCCAACAAGAGATTAAGGTTGGGAGTAATGTAGAGATAAGACAGGGTCCATTTCTAGGTTATATAGGTAAAATAGTTGAAGTAAAAAAAGATAAAATAAAAGTTTCATTAAGAGTTTTTAATAGAGAAACTATTGTAGAATTATCAATGAAAGATATTGAGTGAAAAGAAGATAAAAGTGAGGAGGTTATAATGAGACAAACAGCAAGTAAAAAAGAAAAGTTTATAATTTCTTTTATGGAAAAAAGTGGTAAATTTCCCAGAGGTATTTATGCTTTTCAAAAACCAAATATTTGGTATCCGGTAGTGTATTTTAGGAAATCTAAAGCAGCAGATAGAAAAATTTACGAAACTGTTTTAAAATATATATCTGAAGAATTTCATAAAAAGGAATAGAAAATGAGTAATTGGGGGATTTTTGGAGTAGGTGTGATAATAGGGGGTTGGATAGGTATATTCTGTACCTTGTTGCTTCTTTATTTTTATAAAAAGAGATAGAAGAACGAGAAAAATATTAGATAAAGTGAGGTAAAAATGAGAATATACTCAATATTCAAAGCAATTGAAGGTGAAGGTAGTGAAATTGGTATTCCAAAAACCTTTATACGTACAGTTGGTTGTCCTGTAGGATGTAAAAATTGTGATACTCCAGAAGCATTAAATAGAAACGCTGGTAAAGAAATGTCTGAACAAGAGATTATAGAGACGGTAGAGAACTTTGGGTTAAAATACATAACAATAACCGGAGGAGAACCTCTTATCCAACCAGGACTCTACTCCCTAGTCACCTCTATAGTAAATAGAGGTTATCATACCTCACTCGAAACCTCCGGTCAGTTATTCGATGAAAATATATTTAATATAGTAGACTTCATTTCTATAGATGCAAAAACACCATCTACCGGTGTAAAATGTGATTTAAAAATTCACAAAGATGTATTAGAGAAATATTGTAATAAACTTCAAATAAAGTGTGTAGTAAATGATTTAACAGATTTTGCTTTTGTAGTAAACTACTACAACTATTTCAAAGAGTTTTTAAAACTAAACCAAATGGTGATTACACCTTGTTGGGAAGTTAAAAAAGATTTAGATAAAAACTTTGTGAAAGTATTGATAGAGAAAATACTAGAAAGTAAGTTACCAATCAGAGTTATTATACAACAACATAAAATCATTTACGGACCAAAAGCAACAAATGTCTAAGTGGCCATATAGAATATGGGGAGATCGTTCGATATTCAAATATATATCCACTATCGCATATAAAACAACAGATTTATATTGCTTAAAGCAAAAGAGTTTATAAAGCGTTTATAAAAAGGAGGATAAAGGTGGAACTTTGTTTTATCACACCAATAAACTTTTTAGAAGAATTTGCAACACAAAGTAGATATCACTTAATCCTTCCTCATATATGTCAAACAAGTAAAAAATACAAAGATTTTTACAGAGAGAGAAGGAAAGAAGGGGATTTTGTAATCTTAGACAATGGTTCATATGAACTAGATAAACCAATTGGAAATAAAGAAATAATAGACATAGCATGCGATTTAGATGTAAATGAGATAGTTTTACCTGATTACATAGAAGACATAGAAAAAACTCTAGAAGCCTCATACATCTTTCTCTCTGAGATAGAAAAGAATAATCTATTAAAAAAGTTTCAGTATGCTTTTGTAATGCAAGGTAAGAAAGTTAAAGATTTAGAGAAAGCAATTAAGCTTGCTTTAGAAGTGAATGAATGTAAAACTCTTTGCTTTTCTGGAATACCCTCTAGTATGTATCTCCTTATGGTAAATGAATTGGAAGGAAGTGGTGAGTGGTATACACCAAAGAGTTTATCTTTTACAATGAGACACCTTTATAGTAGAGTTACATTATATTTCTTCTTAAAGAAAGAGGGTTATATTGATGAGTTAAAGAAACATAACAAGAAAATACATATCCTTGGACTTACAGATGGTGTTGAGTTACTTAACTACGCGAAAGAAGATGTTGTTAGGAGTTGTGATTCTTCTTCAGCATTTGTTCATGGTTATCACTATATTGCTTATACCTACAAAGGTTTACCTGGAGAAAAACTTTCTATAAAGTTAGATTTTTTTGTAAAAGATATTAACGATTTACAAAGACAAACTATAGAACACAATATTAAAATGTTAAAAATTTTTGCAAAAGGGGTAGATTGTTGGTAATACGTGTACAGCCGCCTTGCTGTTAAAAGGCGCCTGTTACCTTTAGGTACCTTAAGTTAAGTAGACGTGTATGTACATTCGTGTAGCTTGAATTCAAAAAGCAGAATTCAAGCTTATCACTTAAAAAACTAAAAAAATAATTAATAAAAAATAGTTATAGTCTAGAGATTCTTAAGTTTTTATTTTTTCTTTTTTATTCCGAAGCTTTTTTCTTTTTTATTCCAAAGCTTTTTAAAAGGTAAAAACGTTGATAATTTGGAGAGTATAAAAATATTGAAAAAAAAGGAGGTATTGAATGATGTGTAGTTCTTTCTTTATAGGGAGAAGTTTTTTGAAGAACGAGAAACTAAAAGAGGTAATAGGTGAGAAAATGCTTGTATATCTTTTCCTCTTTTTCAACTCATTTCTAGAAGACGATAGATTTGTAGTTAACGCTTCCGTCGAAAAAATCTCTAAAGAACTAGGAATTGCAAAAGAAAAAATCTTAAAACATCTTTATTTACTAGAAAACCTCGGTGTAATAAAACCTACCACCCTTGTAGGAAAGTATTGTATTGGTGTAAGGCAAAAAACAGAAAAAACCTACCGTAGTATTTTTTATCTTACTCATATTGACAATACATCAACATCGCAAAAAGGAGAAAATGAAGATATTATTGTCACTGTTAGTGATGAAGAGATAAACCTTTTTATAAATGAATTCAGAAAACATTTTAAGAAATATTACGGTATAATATATAAGAAAGGTGGGTTTAGTGAAAAAGAAAGAGTAGGTATTAGGTTATTTTTGAGAAAAATAAAATCAAAAGGTATAGATATTGTGGAGTATATCGAATATTTTTTCAAAAATATTTTTCCGTCATTCAAGAAGGAAGATGATGTAATAGGTCATTATATTTTATTCTCTAACAAGATAGTTGATACTTTTTTACACTACAAAGAATGGAAGAATAGCAAAGTAAAAACTATACCAAAATCTGTTTTATCTCCGGACTTGTCAGTAACTAATGGAGAGAAAAATGTGTAAAAGATGTAATGATAGTGGACTAATAAAGGTAAAAGATAATGAATATGTAGATGGTTTTCATTATGAAGTTTGTGGTTGTAGTTTAAGTTTAGAGACAATAGGAATTCCAGAACTCTTTAGAGATGCAACTTTTGATGATTTTGTAGATAGGGAACTAGTCAATTGGTTTGAAAAAAACTATATTAAAAACTTCCAACTAGACAAAAGTAAAGGAATTTATTTATATGGTTCTCCAGGTACAGGAAAAACTTATTTATCAGTTTGTTTAGTAAAAGAATTAAGTAAAGTTGGGATAAGATGTTTATTTATACCAATGATTGATTTTATAGATAAAGTACGAAATGAATCTTTTAAACTTGATGAAGAAAATGTAGGTTACGAAATAAAAACAAGAAACATTGAATTTCTAGTTTTAGATGATTTTGGATCAGAGAAATTAACTGAATGGGTTGAGAAATTAATACACTCTATAGTAGATTATAGATATCGAAGAAATCTTCCAACAATCTTTACTTCAAACTATAGTCTAGAAGAAATGTTAAGTAGGTTTCATTCTATAGTAGTTGGTGAAAGAATTATATCGCGTATAAGACAGGTGTGTTATGTAGTTGACGTTGGAAAAGAAAATTTCCGTTGGGAGATGAGTAAAAGGGGATTTAAAAATGGGAAGTAATGCGTATGTCAATTTAGAGGAAAAGTTACTAAATATTTGTTTAACTGATATAAAAGTTTTGTCGGAGTATATTGATAAGGTAAATGAAAAACTCTTTTCAAAGAGTGAATATAAAACTATTTGGCACTTCATAGAAAAATGTTATTTAAGCTTTGGAGTATTGTTAAGTGAAGATTTACTAGAAAGTATTGCAAAAGAAGAAGGTAGAGACCAAAGTGAAATAGAAAAGTATAAAACTATCTATGTATACCTTTTATCTTCTTCTACATCATCTGAATATATACAATACCTAATTGATGAGTTAAAAAAACTATCCCTTTTTAGAGAAGTTATTAGTAAAGTAGATGACTCACTAAACGAATTTAATAAAGGAATGCATGGTAAAGCTTTAGATACCTTGATTGGTGGATTATTATCTCTTTTTGAAACACAGAATTTACCTCTAGATAGGGGAGAATATATAGAAACCTTCCTAGAAAGAAAAAAGGAGTTAGAAGAAAAGATATCGAACCCAGAAAAGAGTTATGGTATATTGACTGGGGTTTCTGAACTAGATAGAGTTACAAGAGGTTTATTTCCAGGTGAACTAGGTTTAGTAATGGGTAAAACTAGTATCGGAAAAAGTATGCTAGCATTGCATTTTGCAAGAAACGCTTTTTGTAATGGTAAAAAGGTGTTGTATATAATTGAAGAAATGCCGTTAAAGCAAATATTCATACGTATAGATGCAGCATTTGCAGGAATAGAGTATTTCAAGTTTAAAAGTGGGAATATATTGCCGTTTGAGAAGAATAAGTGGGAGGTAAGGATAAATGAATTAAGTGAGTTAAGCAAAGATGGAGCTAGATTATATGTAGTTCATATTCCAATAGGATGTACTATTGAAGCAATAAAACGAGAGATAGAGTATATAAGGTTATGTAGAAAAGAAAAGATTGATTTACTTATTGTAGATGATTTAGATATGATGGAATACCCAAAACAATTATCTGAAGAACAAGGACAAGCAAGAAACGCTAGAGGATTAAAAGGTATTGCAGGTGAATATAATATACCGGTATGGTTTACAACCCAACTAGCAACAGATGCATATAAAAAAGAGTTTCTTGAAAGTCACGATGTTGGTTGGAGTAGAAGAAAGATACACGTAGCCGATTTCGTAATTGGTTTAATTCAAACGGAGACTGATAAAGAAGCTGGAACACTGACTTTACAGGTTGTAAAGTTTAGAGATGGGGAGATAAACAAGAAAATTCAATTAACGCCAGATTTAAGTAAGTGTTTAATAAATGTGGAAACTATGTTAGAACCTGAAAGTGGAGGTTGAATGTGGATAAAAGTTTATTTAATATTGATTATTGTGATGGTTGTTCCTTAAAAGGAAGTAAAAAAGTTCTCGGAGAAGGTAAAGTTGGAAGTAGATTAATGATTGTTGGTGAAGCCCCTGGTGAAGAAGAAGCTCGTTATGGAAGACCATTTATTGGTCGGTCTGGTCAGTTTTTACGGGATATGTTGTATAAGGTTGGTATAAAGGAGGAAGATTGTTATATTACAAATACCGTACTCTGTCATCCTCAAGGTAATCGTACTCCAACAAAGGATGAGATTAATAGGTGTAAGAATAGATTACAAAGAACAATAATAAAAATTCAACCAGAGGCGATACTAGCTTTAGGTAGTGTTGCAACCTACGCGTTATTATCACTAATTGAAGAAAAAGGAGTAAAATCTAATATTGGTATAGAAAAAATGAGAGGTAGTAGTATATTTATGAAAGAATATGGTTGTAAAGTTTTCTTTACCTATCATCCTGCAGCGATATTAAGAGACCCATATAAGTATAAACCTTTCTACGAGGATTTACTTCTTGTTACTCGGTTTCTAAAAGGAGAGAGTATTGTTACTCAGGTTAAACACAATTACAAGAAGTTAGTTTCTGCAGAAGACATAATGAACGTTTTTAATATGTTTGTGAATGTTGGTGAAGTTGTTGTAGATATAGAAACCACAGGTTTAGACGCTTGGAATGATGAGATAGTTTGTATGTCTTTTTCTTGTAAAGAAGGAGAAGCTTTTTGGCTTCCAACAAAGTTTTACAAAAATAACAAATATTGGAATAATGAAGTATGGCTTGAAATAAAAGAAACGATAGAAGCATTTTTTAGTAGTAACGTGAAAATTATTGTTCATAACGAGCCGTTTGAGGGTTTATTCTTCAAAGAAAAGTTTGGTATTGATTTGAATGTTTATTTTGATACATTACTAGCACATCATCTTTTAGATGAAAATGGTTCTCATGGGTTAAAAAATCTTTCAACAAGATACACAGATATTGTAGGTTATGCAGATGGTATAATATACACTCAAATTTCAGAGTTAGATGAGGAATCTTTGATGAAGTATAATTGTATTGATGCTGATATAACCTACCGCTTGTATAAAGAGTTTAGTGAGGAGTTAAAAAAGGAGGGATTAGATAATTTATTTTTCAATGTTGTGATGCCTGCAAGAAGAGTATTAACTAAAATGGAACATCGTGGTGTAAGAGTAGATGAGAATCATATAAAGAACCTAGAAAAATCTTGGTTAGCGCAAATAAATGAAATAGAAGAAAAAATTTATAAGATGGTTGGAGAAAGGATAAACCTTAATTCTTCTCAACAACTTTCAGAACTTTTCTTTAATAAGTTAGGCTTTAAATCAACAAAGAGAACTGCAAAAGGTAATCAATCTGTTGATAATGAAGTAATAAAAAATCTCGCAACTAAGAATGAAGTTGTAAAGTTGATTCTAGAGTATCGAAAAATACAAAAACTATTGAGTACTTATGTTACGGGATTAAGAAAGAGGATAAACCCAATAACGAAGAGAGTTCATACTGAGTATTTAATGCACGGGACAGTAACCGGAAGATTGTCTTCAAGAAACCCAAACTTACAAAATATTCCAAGGGGTGAAGAGTCTTATAGTTTAGAAGTTCATAAATGTTTTATTCCATCCAAAGAAGATTGGGTGATTATGGAGTTTGATTATAAACAACTAGAATATAGAGTTTTGTTAGCTTATGTTAAAGATGATGAAATGGTAAAAAAGGTACGTGAGGGTATGGATGTACATCGTTTTGTAGCTTCTAGAATATTCAAAAAACCTTCTGAGGAGATAAGTGATAGAGAGCGTTTTATAGCTAAAACTGTTGTATTTGGTTTATTGTATGGAATGGGTGAAAACTCACTAGCAAGGGAGTTAGGTGTAAGTAAAGAAGAAGCTCAGGTAATATTGAAAAACTTTTTTGAAATGCACGATAAAATGTTAAATTGGATGAATGAAAGAAAGGTTGAAGTAAAGAGGAAGAAATATGTTACTAATCTATTAGGTAGAAGGAGAAGACTTTATGCAATTGATAGTGAGGATGAGGGAATTGCTTCAAAAGCTGAACGACAAGCAATAAACTCTCCAATTCAGTCTCTAGCTTCTGATTTGACTCTAAGTGCATTGGTAAAGGTTTGGAGTGAATTAGAGCAAAAAGGTTTTGAAGCAAGACCAATATTGATAATACACGATGCGATTGTGCTTGAATCTCCTAAAAATGAAAAAGAAGAAGTAAAAAAGATTGTAATTGATATAATGAAGCAACCTCTCGGAAAGGATTTTATACTTCCTAGTTATGTACCTCTAGATGTGGATGTGACAGAAGGAGAAAGTTGGTTATAACAAAGAGGAGGAAAAATGGAGATGAAACTGCCAGATGTTCAGAATACAACGCCAGATGTTTTTAAACCAGTAGATTTGGTTGGAGTAAAAGGTGTAGTTTTGCCATTTAAAATAAAAGAAAGTAACAACGGGGGAGAAGAAACTTTGCAAAAAGTTATTTGTACTATATCTGCTAGTGTTTCTTTATCCTCCTTCAAAAGAGGTATAAGTATGAGTAGAATCGTTCGGGTGTTAAATAGATATGTAAACTATGAGATAAATAAAAGTTTAATTAAAGAAATACTGGAAAATTTATGTAAGTCCTTACAATCGGAGAAAGCAAAGATAAGTATAGAGTTTCTTTATCTTAGAAAGAAGCAAGCTCCTAAGTCTATGGAGCTTGGTTGGGTGTATTATCCTATCGTATTATCTGGATTTTATGATAGTAGTGATAAGGATTTCTCACATTGGATAAAAGTAGGTGTAAACTATACCAGTCTTTGTGAATGTAGTAAAGAGATTTCTGAAAATGGTGCACATAATCAACGGTCTTTAGCGGAGTTGTTTATTTTTTGTGATGATAAAGATGATTTACCTGTAGTAGATAGTATTATTGATGTTGTTGAGAAGAATGCTAGTTGTGAAGTTTATTCGGTATTAAAACGTGTGGATGAGAAATACGTAACTGAAAAGGCGTATAAAAGACCTAGGTTTGTGGAAACAATGAGTAGAAATATCTCTCAAAGTTTAGAGCAGTTGGGGTTTGAGAATTTTACAATTGTGGTAACTCATTATGAATCAATACATCAGCATGATGCTTTTTCCGTAATATACCGAGGTAAGATAAAAATGGTACCTAGGGAGGATTTATGAATGGAGTAAAATGGACTAGAGATGAGGAGGAGATACTCAAGAGGGTTTATCCGAAATACTTGTTAGGTGAAGTTTCTAGAGAGGATCTTTTGAGACTTTTTCCATATAGGACTTTTTTTGCAATACAAAGACGCGCAAATAATTTAGGTTTTAATCGGGTTTCAAAAACACTGGTAAACGTGGAGTTTTATAAAGAGTTGAAGAGGAGAATAAGGTTGTGAGTTGATTTGACACAGGGAAATCGTTCGATATTCAAATATATATCCATTATCGCATATAAAGCAACAGATTTATATTGCTTTAAAGCAAAACAGTTTATAAAAAGGAGGATAAAGGTGGGTAGGGTTTTGTTTACAATCAAGACTAAACCGAAATACAAGAGAAGAATGAGTTGTTTTGTAGAACGAAACTTAGCTACAAAAGTTTGGTCAGATAAGAGGTATAATAAAAAGAGAGATAAACAAAATTTCAGGAGATTTTTAAGAGATGAATATGGATTGTAAAATTGATTTATATTAGTGGATTTGTTATTTGTATTGCTATATTTGTTTTTGTGATTCTCGAAACGAAAGGAGGAAAACGTATGCCAAAGCCACTAAGAGAGGACAAAATAGAAAAGGAGTGCAAGGAAATGTTGACACTCCTTATAGCCAAAGGTAAGACTTGTTATTACATCAAAGCATTCAACGAGGATGGAGAACCAGCAGCGTTCGGTGTTAGAATGTCATTTGAAAAAGCGTTCTGGGATGAATTTGCATCAGGACTTTACGACTATCTCAAGATGAAATTTAGAAAAGCGTTTGTAAAGAGAGACACAGTTAAAAAAAAGAATATAGAAAAATGAAATTCCCCAGAGGACTTTGTAAACAAATTGAAGAAAATGTTTAAAAAGGAGGATAAAGGTGGAAAATTGGAATAAGTTTTTAAAGAAACTAGAAAAGAAAGGTTGGAAGTTAACACAAGAAGACAATCATTTATTAACTTTTGAACATAAAAATTTTGGTAAAACTGCCTTTTTGGATACAGCAACTCCAGAGGAGATGCTTGAAGAACTGGAAGATATGGAAATTAAAAAACTGGAAGAGGTGGAGTTGTGTGCGAAAAGTAAAAGATTGAAAGAACTTTTTGAAGAGGTAAAAAGGTTTAAAAGTATACACAGCCATATCAAGAAGTCCGAGGAGCTCCCACGCTTGGAGAAGAAAGTTAGAAAATTGAAAAAAGAAGATTGGGATGAATTGTGGAAAACAAGTGCAGGGAAAAGCTGCATAGCAGCTATTCTTCTTGCTCCATTTTCGTATAGTCCTTATACGATATGGGAAGAAATGATGAGGAAAAAAGATCGAAAGAGAGGGGAGGAGTGATGTTTAAGCGTATAAGAAAACGAGATGGTAAAATTGTCAAGTTTGACGAAGAGAAGATAACTAAAGCTATTTTGAAAGCAGGTCAAGCTACTGGAGAATTTGGAGAAGATATAGCACATAAACTTTCGCATAAAGTAGTAGAACTAGCTCGTCAACGTATAACTGATAGAACACCTACTGTAGAGGATATACAAGATATTGTTGAAGAGGTATTGATAGATTCTAAGTATAGGAAAACAGCAAAGGCTTATATCATCTATAGAGAGCAGCACGCAAAGATGAGAGAAATAAAGGCTTGGCTTCATACTGATTTGGTTGGTCAGTATTTGAAGAACATTGATTGGCGGATCAAGGAAAATAGTAATATGGGTTTTTCTCTTCAAGGATTACACAACTACATATCTTCTGAAGTAGTAAAAACCTATTGGTTGAATAGTATTTATCCAATTGAAGTAAGAAAAGCTTATATTGATGGAGATTTTCATATTCACGATTTAGGGTTTTTAAGTGTTTATTGTGTTGGTTGGGATTTATATGATTTACTATTAACAGGTTTTAGAGGAGTAAATGATAAGATAGAAAGTAGACCACCTAGTCATTTATATAGTGCTTTAGGACAGATAGTAAATTTCTTTTACACACTCCAAGGTGAAGCAGCTGGTGCACAAGCATTCTCGAACTTTGATACACTTCTAGCTCCTTTTGTAAGGTATGATGGATTAAGTTATAAAGAAGTAAAAAGAATAATGAAATCATTTTTATTTAATATGAATGTCCCAACTAGAGTTGGATTTCAGACACCATTCACAAACTTAACATTTGATTTAATTGTATCACCTATATATAAAGACCAACCGGTTGTGATTGGAGGAAAACTTCAAAACAAAACTTATAGTGAATTTCAGGAAGAGATGAATTTGATAAATAAGGTTTTCTTTGAATTGATGTTAGAAGGTGATGCAAAAGGTAGAGTATTTACATTTCCAATCCCTACTTATAACATCACAAGAGACTTTGATTGGAATAGTAAAGATTTAGATGGACTTTGGAAAGTTACCGGTCACTATGGTTTACCTTACTTTAGTAATTTTATTAGTTCTGATATGAAGCCTGAAGATGTAAAATCTATGTGTTGTAGATTGAGACTAGACACAAGACATTTACAGAAAAGAGGTGGAGGTCTTTTCGCAGCAAATCCGCTAACTGGTTCGATCGGAGTGGTGACAATAAACTTACCTAGAATTGGTTATTTATCTGGTTCTAAAGAAGAGTTTAAGAATAGATTGAATGATCTTCTGTATATTGCAAGAGAGAGTTTAGAGATAAAGAGGAGAGTTATTGAAAGGTTAACAGATGAAAATTTATATCCGTATTCAAAATTTTATTTAAGGAATATAAAAGAAAGATTTGGAAAGTATTGGGTAAATCATTTTTCAACCATAGGGATAATTGGAATGAATGAGGCTTGCTTGAATTTGTTTGGTAAGGATATAGGAACTGAAGAAGGTATTGAGTTTGCAAAAGAGATAATGCTTTTTATAAGAGAGAAGCTAGAGGAATTTCAAAAGGAAACAGGTAATCTTTATAACCTTGAAGCAACACCAGCAGAAGGTGCAAGTTATAGACTATCAAGAATTGACAAAAACAAATTTCCTGATATAATTGTAGCAAATGAAGAAGCTTACAAGAACGGTGCAGAGCCTTTTTACACTAATTCAACTCAACTCCCAGTGAACTATACAGACGATATATTTGAAGTACTTAAAAAACAGGACGAATTACAGACTTTTTATACAGGAGGAACAGTGGTGCATATTTTTGTAGGTGAGGAGATAACATCAGGGGAGAGTGTAAAAAAACTTGTCAAGAAAATATGTGAGAACTTCCAGCTACCATATTTTACTATTACACCAACATTTTCTGTTTGTTCAGAACACGGATATATAAGGGGAAAGCATTTTACTTGCCCAAAGTGTAATAGAGAAACAGAAGTTTACTCACGAGTGGTTGGGTATTTACGTCCAGTAAGTCAGTGGAATAGAGGAAAGGTGGAGGAGTTTAAGACAAGAAAGTTGTTTAAAGTGGCTATATAGAGATTTTTAGGGAATAGTTTTTTTTTTGAAATGTAACCTTAATTTAATAAAAAGGAGGTGAAGATGGTAATAAATCCTAAGGTTGCTGTAGAAAATATGTGGATTTATCCTGTTATGTCTTCTCAAATTCAACCTAATGGAGTAGATTTGCGTTTGAATAGAGTTTTTCAGGTTGGCAGTGGTGTTTTTACTATTAGGAAAGATGATATTAAAAAAAGTTCATTTGTGAATATTGAATTAATACCACAAGAAGATTTCTTCTTTCTTAAAAGGGGACACGCATATATATTTGAGATGGTAGAAAAAGTTTGTATTCCTGATAATGTTTGTGCGATGGTTTTCTCAAGAAGTACATTCAACAGAAACGGGATTATTATAAGGTCTTGTCTATTTGATAGTGGGTTTAAGAATATAGTTGGTGCTTCAGTCTATCCAATGACTAACCTTAGGATAGAAAAAGGTTCTAGAGTTGCTCAGATAGTGTTTTTTGAAGCAAAGAGTTATAATTTGTATAGTGGTCAATATAACGAGGCGACATGAGAATTACTAGAGAATTTCTTGAGAATGTACTGAAATTAAAGAATGTAAGGGATTGTGGGGATAATTTTATGGCATCTTGTCCTTTTGAATTTTTACACACCGATGGTAAGGATTCAAATCCTTCTTTTGGTATACATAAAGAGAGTGGTTTATGGCATTGTTTTGCTTGTGGAGAAAAAGGTGGTTTAACAAATTTAGTTTCACGCGTTTTAGATAAACCACCTTTGGTTGCTGCAGAGATTATAAATGGTTATTTTTCTCAAAAAGTAGATATAGAAAAACTTGCAAGAAAGATCAAGAGTTTTGAAGAAGCATTAAACACAGAAAATATAAAAACTACAAATTTATTACCTCAAGGTTATACAAAGAATCTTCCAAAAAATGTAATTAATTTCTTTCAAAATAGGGGTATTAGTAAAGGTGTATTAGAGGAGTTTGAAGTTGGTTTTTGTAGTGAAGGTGTTTATAAAGATATGATTATTTTCCCTGTTTTTGTTAATAACTTCTTAACTGGTTTTGTTGCTCGTGTAGTTGGAGAAAATGTTGTAGGAAAGAAGTATTTACTTCCAAAAGGTTTTAGGAAAGCACTTTATAATCTTAGTCCGATAGAGGGGTGTGTATATTTGGTGGAAGGTCCTTTAGATGTTTTGAAGTTGTATACATTAGGATTGAGAAATGCTTGTGCTTTGTTTGGATCCTCAATTGATTATTTCCAAGTTCGGTTGTTGATCAAGCATGGTGTTAGAGAGGTTGTTGTTATGTTAGATGGAGATGTAGTTGGAAGAAATGCTACAAAAAAGGTGGTTGAATTGATAAAACCCTTTTTCTCTAAAGTTTCTATATTAAACTTACCTGATGGGTTGGATCCTTGTGATATTTCTGAGAGAACCGTATTGAGGATGTTGTTAAGAAGTGTGATGGATTTATAGTATAATATATAAAGGTAGGTGAAAAAAATGAATAATAACAACGAAAACGAAATCATAAATAGGCAGGTAGAGGTAATTACAAAAGCATTAGTAAATGCCTTGTTTGAGTCTTCAAAAAGCTTAGATGAGTTCAGTACACTAGACGATTTACAAAAATCCTTAGTGATTTTGGCTGCAGTTGAAGTTCTGTATATAAATATAATAACTATTTTCTTAAGTGGTTCTACACAAGTTCCAGAAGAGGAGATAAAAATATATTTTGATAGACTTGCTGAGGAAGTAGTAAAAAGAATAAAAAACATGAATACTCCTGGTGATATTGGTTGTGGTGGGTTTAGCTGTAATTAACGGAGGGAAAATGAAAAATAAAAAAGAGAAAAGCAGAAAAGAAGAGTTTATTAAAATTCTAGAATCTGAGTTGTGTAGTAGGGTTGTAGACATTTGTGATGAATATAGAGGGAAGAATTTTATTGACGGGGTGTCTGTTTTTTTAGGTTGTCCTGGTTCGATAATAGAAGCGACCAGGGAGCGATTAAAGAAGTTATAGAATATTCTTGTGTAAAGAGATTGAGGAGAGATAGTATGAAGGTTCTTATACTAGCAGGTGGAAAGTCAGAAAGAATGGGTGGATATCCTAAATGTTTGTCTTTCATTAATGGTAAAACGGTGTTCGAAAGACAAATAGAATGGTTAAAGAAAGTGGGATTTACTTTTGATGATATACTGGTGTCTTATGGTAATAGAAAAGAAGTTTATGATTATACTAGGTGGGTAATTAATGAGAAAAACCTTTTTCCAGACCCAGAAGGTATTCCTCTCGGAGATGCTGGAGCAATAAAGTTAGCTTTAGAAAGATGTAATAAAGAAGATGAAATTCTTATCGTATTGAATGGGGATGTTCTTCCGATGTTTGACATCAGTTTATTTTTAGATTGCTGTATTTATTTGAAGAAAGTTTTTGTAGATAGAGAAAAACTTGTTGGCTCAATTGTAATAAAACCATTTAGGTCTCACCTTGGAATAGTAAGGATAGAAGAGTGTAGTGGAGGTTTAACAAGAATAACTAGTTTTGAAGAGAAACCGATTATAGAGGATATATGGTGTAGTTGTGGTATATATACATTCTTTCTTGATGATAAGTGCACTATCAAAAGTATTCTTCCAGATAAAGGGGATTTTGCAAGAGATGTTCTTAGTCAAAACTTTGATAGGTTTATTCCTTATCTTATTAAAGAGAATGAGTGGATGGCAATAGAAACGATTAAAGATATAAGAGTTGCAGAGGAGTTGACGAGATGAGGGTAAAATTGAGACACGTCTCAAGAAAAAAGAAGTGAGAAGAGTTGTTAAGGAAACGAAAGGAGGTGAAAAAGAAGTGAAAATACATGTCGAGCGAAAGATTGATGCAGCTCATCTTCTACCAGATTATGATGGTCCCTGTAGAAGATTACACGGTCATAGTTGGAAAGTTATTGTAGAATTAGATGGAGATATTAATCCTGAAACAGGTATGGTTATAGATTTTCGAGAGATAAAAAAAATTATTGATGCGTTGGACCATAGATATTTAAATGATTTTATTGGATATCCTTCAGCGGAGAATTTAGTAAATTATTTTATAGATAGGTTTCTTGCTTTGAAACTTCAAAATATTGAAAAAGTACTAGTAAGAGTTTATGAGAGTGAGGATTGTTTTGTGGAGGAAGTATTTATAGCTAAGTGATAAAGTGTAAAAGATTCATCAGTTTATGTTTACAATAAACTGGGAAATCGTTCAATATTCAAATATATATCCACTATCGAGTATGAAGCAACAGATTTTATATTACCTTAAAACAAAACGGTTTATAAAAAGGAGGATAAAAATGGAGAAAGTTAAGACAACAAGAGATATGACTGAAGAGGAGAGGAGGGAGTTTGTTAAGGAGTTGGTGAAGAGACAATTACAGAAGCTTTTAGAGAAACGGATTAAAGAGAAGGTTGATAAAGAGGATTTAGAAAGATGGTCAACAAAGGATAATTATTATGAGAACCCGAAGAAAGCAGAGTAAAATAATTATTGATGAGGATAAGAAGAATGATATTCTTTATATTGGTTATCCTACAAACCCCTATACTGTGGGTATAGATTTTAGTGATGATATAATTTTACACTACGATAGGAGGAGAAAAAGGGTTATTGGTATTACTGTTTTACATTTGGAGAAACTTAAGGACGAACTTAGGAAAGAAGGAAAGAAATGAAAAACAAAATAAAAAAACTCAAAGTATACAAGTTATCTAAGAATGTGTATATCGGATTTAGAAAACACAAGGATTTCGCTGGATATTTACTGAAGACTAAAAACGATAAAAATGTTTATATTATTATCAATCCAGATGAGGATGTTATAGAGCAAATAGCAGTTCTGTCTCACGAACTTGTACATCTACTTGTTTTGAAAGATTATATCAGAGTGAATTCAGAAAAAGAAGAGTATGTTGCTGAGAAGTTTAGAAATCTGATGAGGAAAGGTGTGAAAATAATTATGGTAAAAAAGAAATGATAAAGGAGTTGATAAATGAAACCCTTTTTTGAGAGTAATTTTGTTAAAGTTTATAATGCTGATAGTCAAAGCCTCAGTTTTATAACTGATAGTTCTATTCATTTGATTGTTACTTCTCCACCTTATAATGTGGGTATGCCTTATAAAGGATATTATGATGAACAACCTAAAGATAACTATTTTGAAATGCTTAGGAATGTTTTTAAAGAATGTTATCGAGTTCTATTACCTGGAGGAAAAATCGCGGTGAATTGTCCTTCGGGGATTGCTCAGGTGGGTTGTAGTAAGATGGGTTTCTTATCTACTTCTATTCATAACTTACTTGAGAGTATTGGATTTTTACCATTTGCATGGATATATTGGAATAAAACAGCTAATTATTGTAAAAACAACACCTCTTGGGGTAGTTGGTTGAAGTGTAATCTTTCTATTAGAGATACGGGAGATGAGTATATTATTGTTATGGCTAAGGAAAAACTGAAAATAGATATCCCAAAAGATGCTGTGTTTGATATTAATAAAGATGAGTTTTTACAGTGTACAATGAATAGGTGGGATATACTTCCCTCAAGATCTAAATTACACCCGGCTATCTTTCCGGTAGAGATTCCTTACAGATTAATTAAAATGTTCACTTGGAAAGGAGCTGTTATTCTTGACCCGTTTGCTGGAAGTGGCACAACAGGCGAAGCTGCGAAAAAGTTAGAAAGATATGCTATCTTGGTAGATATTAGTATGGAGTATTGCAAGGTTATGAGAGAAAGGTTTTCTCAACAGAGTTTATTTGAAGGTAAGAAGAATACTTGACAAGTGGAGTGAAAAATGAAAATATCTGTATACACTTGTTGTAATAATGCTATAGAAAATGAGTTTACTCTTTTTGAAGGAATGATACAAGCGTTGAAATTCTGTGATGAATTTGTATATGTAGATGGTGGAAGTATCGATGGTACACTAGAAAAGATGAAAGAATTTGCTGAAAAAGATGAAAGAATTAAGATTTATGAAAACCCTTGGGAAAAGAGAATGCATAAAGCTATGACTATGATACAGAAGAATGTTGCACTTTCTCATTGTAGTGGAGATTGGTGCTTTCTTATGGATGCAGATGAAGTATATAGTGATAATTTTTGCTTGATGATAAGAAAACTTCTAGAAGATATAGGTAATTCCTTTACAGGTATTTATATACCTACTTATCACTTTTATGGTAGATTTGATGTGATTTGCTTAAAAGACCCGTTTTTAGGTCATGAATATTACAAAGGAAAAATCTACGGAATACGGAATGGACTAGGTATTCACCATGGTAATGCCGATGGGGACCACGATGGGTTTGTAGATAATGATGATGTTAGTTTAAAGAGAGAGAATACTTATGTTTTACAGGATTTTGGATATGTTTGTCATTTTGGTCACGCTAGAAGTAATGAAATGTATTTGATAAAGAAGAATGATATAGAAAGAAGGTATCATATAGGTTGGAGTGATTTAGAAGAATGGGATTTTGAAAAGATATTAAAGGAGAAACCAGATTGTTTTAGAAAAGTAGATATTAGTTTAATTCCAACTATAATGATGAAAAGAGTAATAGAAACTGTTAATGAAAAAGGTTTTGTTGTTCACGATAAAGTGTTGAGTTACTATCAGTTGTTTTTTTGAAAGATAAGGAGGTGAATAAAAATGAATAAAGTGAGTTTCACTTCAATTATTTTAAACGAAGAGAAGTATATCGAGAGAATGATAGAAAGTGTAGTTGATAAGGTAGATGAAATAGTGATTATAGATGGTGGAAGTACCGATAATACATTAAGGATTCTAAGAGATTACCCACAAGTAAAAGTTGTATCGAAAGTTTTTAACTATCACTTTGGTGATCAGAGAAATTTTGCTATTCAACAAACTAAATACCCTTGGGTTTTAATGCTTGATGCAGATGAGTATATGGAAGAAGATTTTTGGAAAATTTTACCTGATTTGGTTAACCAAAATAAATATGATGCATTTAAGTTTAAAAGAAAGAATTTTGTAGATGAGTTGTTTGATAAAAAAAACTATCCGGATATACAAGTAAGGTTATTTAGGAGATATTGTAGATGGATTTATCCAGTTCACGAAGAACTAGTTGGTTGGAAAAATAGCAAAGTTTTAGAAACACATATAATACACAAAAAAGATTCAACGAGGCATTTGTATAGAAATAGAATATATGAAATAGTAAGTCAAATTTTCAAAGATGATTTACCCAAAAGTTAGATTAGTAATAGTTTGTAGAATTTTTTAGATACATTTGATTTTTGTTTTGAAGTATCATAAAATATATACAATGAAAAGAAAATTTGATTTTTGTTTTGAAGTATCATAAAATATATACAATGAAAAGAAAATTTGATTTTTGTTTTGAAGTATCA
>Ga0123519_10000714_pt1 | contig 58058 bp, 54 predicted proteins | sample YelNatPaOPRAMG02_FD_87396 | JGI IMG/M metagenome (GOLD analysis project Ga0123519, IMG submission 87396) | Hot spring microbial communities from Yellowstone National Park - Yellowstone National Park OP-RAMG-02 (version 2) | ecosystem: Environmental > Aquatic > Thermal springs > Hot (42-90C) ...
GGATTGAAAGTCAATTTACCAAAATGCCAGAGTGACGAAAAAAGTGATAATATAAGTTGCGGTTAGCCCAAAACCATTATACAATTTGTTGAGGTTTTCCCCACGTGTGTGGGGATTGAAAGAATCTCTCTTCTTCCTCTTTGGACTCACAATAGTTTTCCCCACGTGTGTGGGGATTGAAAGAGAACCTGGAATTGGTTTCCCTTTAATTCAACGTTTTCCCCACGTGTGTGGGGATTGAAAGTTAAAGAGGAGGCAATAAATTGGGATGACCCTGTTTTCCCCACGTGTGTGGGGATTGAAAGTTCGAAGTTGTGCGCATTTGACCTCTATATTCGTTTTCCCCACGTGTGTGGGGATTGAAACAAATGAACCGTGCTTATCGAATTGGGCAGTGCGTTTTCCCCACGTGTGTGGGGATTGAAAGAAAACGAACGGCTTCGTTTGGGCAATGCTAACGTTTTCCCCACGTGTGTGGGGATTGAAAGCCAGCATTGCAGAATTGTCGGAGTCTCTGAAAGTTTTCCCCACGTGTGTGGGGATTGAAAGGTAGACAGTGTTAGAAAAGAATTGAAGCTGGCGTTTTCCCCACGTGTGTGGGGATTGAAAGTTTTGTCTCAGCGTTGAGAAGAAACGCTGAAAGTTTTCCCCACGTGTGTGGGGATTGAAAGAGCAGTGCGTGAGAGAAATCGGAAGCGCCCGAGTTTTCCCCACGTGTGTGGGGATTGAAACTTCCCTGTTCATCACAAATAATTTGATAATACGTTTTCCCCACGTGTGTGGGGATTGAAAGAAACAGGATAACTGAAAACCAGTTATCCTGTTGTTTTCCCCACGTGTGTGGGGATTGAAAATCAGGAGTAACAGGAGGAGGAGAAGGCAAAATGTTTTCCCCACGTGTGTGGGGATTGAAAGGACTAAACGCTATTGAGTTAATCCAATTTCTTGTTTTCCCCACGTGTGTGGGGATTGAAAGGATGAATTCTCTACAACGTCCAGTCCACACATGTTTTCCCCACGTGTGTGGGGATTGAAAGACTCTCGTTGTGTAGGTGCCTTCGTCCGTTACGTTTTCCCCACGTGTGTGGGGATGGATGGTTGAGTTAGCGAAGGCGGCGGCGTTTATTTTCTTCTTTTATTTTCTTCAGTGGGTATTCGTTTTAAACAGTCTGAGATATTTAGTTTGAGCAGGTTGCGGTATTTGTTTTGAGCAGGTAGGTGTATTTATTTTGAGCAATCATCGGTATTTATTTTGAGCATATCGAGGTGTATTCGTTTTAAGCAGTAAGCGGCGATTAGGAAGGCTTTTTGATACAAGAGTAGTCTACTGTTGGCGTAGTGGAGGGTGGCTTTATAAGCCTCCGTCGACTTTAGGCGAACGGACTTCTTTTACATCTTGTAAGGGAGTGTTACAAGCGGGGCAGAATTGTTCTTTCGTATGGGTAAAAGTTGTTACATTATAGGTTCTGCCGCAGGAAGGGCATTCCTTAATATTGGTTTTCTGTTGCTGTAGGACATCGAGGAGTTGTTCCATAGACATATAATTTTTGGAGATGAGGATTTCGCCGAGTCGCATATAGAGGCCGAGTCGGCGGAGGCGGTGTTGTTCTTTGAGGCATTCTTCGACTTGTGTTAATGTGACATAGCGTTTCATTACTGCGATTGCGCCGAAGAGTGTTTCGCGCGTCGTTGCCGTTGATATGGCGTTTTCGAATTCCGCCATCTGTTTGTTTAGAAGTCGTTCGATATCTTGTTTTGTGAGGTAGCCGAGTCTGACCATTATTCTGCCTACGGATTCGTAGTAAGAGCCGTCTTTCTGGGTCTTAATAACGATGTTAAGTTGCTCTTTACTGATTTTGCCGTCTTTGAGAGCGATTCTTGCGAATTGGAGTTCTTTTGGTACTATCATTCCATTTGTCCTTTATTATTATCATCAAAAAAGAGTGTAGTATCTACTTGGATATCATCGGATGTTTCGGGGAGTTCAAGGGGCTTCTTGCAATACTTGCAGAGATAGGTTCGTGCGGGGTCGTATTGGAATACATTGTATCGGCGTTTGCAGGCAGGGCAGAACATAAGTTCCTTGCGCTGAAGTTTCAGTATTTCGATGACTTTTTCGGGAGAGATGAACCCTTTTTCTACGAGGATTTCGCCGAGGCGGCAGAATATGCCGCGTTCTTCGCGCAGGGCTTGAATTCGAAGTGCCTCGTTTATCTGTTCTTCCGTGCAGAAGTTCTTTTTCACAGCGATGCGTCCCATAACTGAATCTTGGAGGTGCTCTTCTGCGTGGCGCATATCGCCTGCGAGGCTTTGTTGCTGAACCTGAATGATTTCGGATAACTGCTGAACCGATATGTAGCCCTTCTCGAGCATAATCTCACCGAGACGCTTGTGAGGGGTCGTCTGTGCCTGCAGTCGCACGCATTCTGCCAACTGCTCGGCGTTGATGAAGCCGAGTTCAAGAGCGATGCGTCCGAAAAGCGTATGGGGACGCTTCTCTTTGCGCTGTTCTTTTGCATCCGTCAAGTCTTATTTCTCCTTGTTCTCTTCATCCTTCTTTTGCGCATCCTGCGCGCTTATAGCACATCTGAAGCCGATGTTTCTGAATCTCAAGGTAGGGTCTTCGGGAGTCCTATAGAATGTGGTAAAGTTTGCTACAGACTCGTAACTACCACCCCTCACTACACGGTATTTCTGACCGAATTTTTCGACTTTTGCCTCATTTCCAGGATATGCATCGTAGTAGTCAGCGACCCATTCAGCAGCATTTCCGACCATATTAAAACAGCCGTAAGGGCTTTGTCCTTCGGGGAAAGAGTCTACTGGTAGAAGTTTCCCGTATCCGCTATCTTTCACATTACATTTTTTGGGGTCGAAGTCACCGCCCCAAGGATATTTTCTTGCGTCGATTCCCCGTGCGGCTTTTTCCCATTCCGCTTCGGTCGGTAACCTCTTACCTGCCCACTCGGCATAAGCCTTTGCGTCTTCCCAACTCACATAGACGACAGGCAGATTCGCCATTTCTTCGGGCATTACGCCTCCTGGCCAAGCCTGCATTCTGCCTTTCCAGTCGTAGCCTGACGCTTTCAGAAAATCATTGAACTCCTTGTTGGTCACTTCGTATTTATCAATGTAGTAATCTTCAAGATTCACAGACCTGACAGGCTGTGTGTCGAGATATCCTGCGCCTTCGAACCCCATCGGGAAAGGACCTCCTTTGATAAGGACCATCCCTTCGGTTATCGAACTTTTTTGCGGAGGAGGAGGCGTCTGCTTGCCGGTGACTTTTTCCGTCTCTCCGCTGACGGCAGGATGGGTTGTCGTTCTCACAGGAGGAGGAACATCCGGCTTAGGACCGACTCGCGAGAGTTCTCCTCCTGAAGGGATTAGATTTTTAGATGTCTCATCTTCCTGTGGACGAACGATGACCGTCTGTTGTTGACTACTACGGCAGCCGACGAGAACCGTTAAGAACGATAGGAAAGCAATTAGAACGACCTCTTTCCTCATAGTTTTACCTCCTTCATTTATTGAATACTTTTTCCGAAAGTTTGACGATTCTTTTCTTCGCTTCCTCTATTTCGAGTTCAGAGATTCCGAAAGCGCGCATCTGCTCTTTTGAAACCATCTTGACGAGTTGCAGAAACTCTCCAAAAGTTTTGAGAGCGTTTTTTTCTTGTCCTTCGACGGAGTCGTATGCGCAGCCAAGCAGGTAGAAGGCACGAAGGTTACCATTATTTGCGACGAGCGCTTTAAGAAGTGCATCAATAGCCTTGTCGTAGCACTTTCTTTTCATCTGAATCTCGCCAATGAATGTCTGGACATTACTGATACGGATGAGGATGTTCTCGCTTAAATCGCCGTAGAGGCGCACTTCGTCACGAATACTGCTCGTTTCGACTTTCTTCCGACAGAATTCGATGTCACCTGAGAATCTATCTATCGCTTTCTCATACCAGTGAAGTGCTTTGTCGAACTGTTCGCTCTTGCGCCAACAATCGCCGATTCGCGCAAAGAATTCCCCGTTATTGATATAAGGATGGGTCGGATGCTCTTCGAGTAGTCTTTCGCGCAAAGAGGCGGCATCTTCATATCTACCCTGTTCGTAAAGTCCGTTGCTCTCTTCAACTTTGCCTTGTAGATATTTGAAAACCTCGTCTTTTGCCTCCTTTTCCTTCTCATTAGGCGTAGATGAGCAAGAGAAAAGCAACGACGATGTTACAAGAAGAAAAACAGCCTTAATAAATCTTCTCACTTGCATACCTCTACCTTCTTGACAGGTTCGCTCATAAGGGTTCGCTGTTCCCCAAAAATCTCTATTATCAGCGGATGTCCTATGCTGATGGGCTCAAGCAGTTTCCCCTTGAAGAACGATTTCGAAGTCGGTTCCGCTTTTTCTGTATCTTTCTTTATTACGACAGACCCCCCCTTAGTGTTCTCCTTCTGTCCCATAATTCTTCTTACTGCGCGGAAGCCGAGGGAATCAGGCTCGCTCAACCTGTAGACCGTTCCGCTGACTGTTGTTACAATAAACGAATGGTCGTCATCAGGCTGATAACTTTTTGCCATTTTCTGAGCTGCCTCCACCGGTTCTTGCTCTATTATTATATCAGTCTCTTTGCGTTGAATCAAACCTATGAGTAGAAATTCCCTTTCGTTCCTATTATGTGACTACTTTTTTGCTTTTGAGAAGTTCTTCATACAGGGCAACCATTTTTTTTGCGTATTCATCAGGAGAGAATCGTGCTCTCACATCTTCAATTGCCGTTTTCGAGAGGCGCTGATAGAGCGCATTATCATTGAGAAGTTGGAGTATTTTTTCAGCGATTGCGTCGGGTCTTTCCTCAACGACGAAGCCTGTGGTTCCGTTTTTGACCACTTCTGTGAGCATACCACGGTTTGTGACGACCGCAGGTTTGCCCATAGAAAGCGCCTCGCGAAGCGCTCTTGCGGTCTCGTCCGTCCCTGGCACAAGATAGACCTTTACATCAAGTGTGTTAAGCGCAGAAACATAATCGTCTCCTGTCTGGTAGCCTGCGAATTTCACTATTTCTTGAAGTCCCATCTTTTCCGCAGGCTTAATAGCAACATCCTCTATGTGCGTTCCGCGTCCGATTATGATTCCTTTAACCTTTTTTCTTCTCTCATTTGCGATTCTAACCGCTTCCAAAAAAATCTGAAACCTTCTCCTTTTCTGCACTCTCGCAACGACGCCAACAACGAAATCCTCATCTGTTAGACCGAATTTTTGCCGTTGCCTGTCCTTGATGCGTAATGGATTAAACCGTTCAGTGTCAACAGGAGGTTCGACGAGGAGAAAGAACTTTTCCGGGATATGCCAGACCTTACTTGCTCGTTTTTTATGCCAGTTGCTCGGCACGACGACAGCGTCGGTTAAAGATTGGGTCAAAAGACGAGCGCGCAGGCGGGAAAGAAGCGAGCCGAGTGAATGAACCGTTCTTACAATAGGAGGCTTCCTCTCACTTTTTCTCGCCGCCCAACCGCCTACTATGTGGTCACCATTCAAGTGGGTATGAACAATGTCGATTCCTTCTTTATCTATGAATTCCATAACTTCGGGTACATCTTTGACACTCGAAACCAAATCGAAATGTTTACGCAAGAGGAAAGAGGTGAACGGCTCTATTCCGTATTCGTCCGCACGCTGTTCGATTGATGAGCGCTCACCATCAAGGTATTTTCCGCAAGCGAAATAGACGGAGACTCCGAGTTGCTTAATATGCTTGCATATGAAAAGCACGGTTTCAGCAGGACCTGTAAGTTTCACATTCGAGAAAAGATGTAGCACCTTCAACGGTTTTAGCCTCCTTTTATGCACCCTTCGCGGCGAACCGTTTCAACCCATTTCGCTTTCCGTTTTTCTGAAAGCGCTTCCGATGTGTTCCATATTAGGCGCCGCTTTTGCCAAAACTTCGTCCCCGCAATCGCTTTAAGGAAAACGCGCATTCGTGTTCCCGTCGGTATGCAGGCAGGAAGCGATGCATTCAACTGCGCAATCATATTTGCCAGGCGCCATTCACTCAAACCTCGATTAGATACCGCACCAAGGTCGCCAACCATCAATAGGTCGCCTTCGACGAGAATGTTTTGTGCCTTCAAGTCTTTATGATATACGCCGTTTCTTATTATAGTGTTAAGGAGCGAAGCAAGACTGTTTGTGAATTTAATGAACCGCCCTTCGTCGTTGCTCATTATCAGACTATGCGCCTTCTCTTGTAGGTTGCCTTCGACTTTTTCTGTGATAAGATATTCCTTAACACCAGAAAGAGAGACTCGTCTTAGGTAAGTCAGGTGCTTGACTATCGGAACCCCAAGGACTAAAAGCCTGTTTGCGGATTTCCATGCAGCTCGCATTTCGCCAAGACGGAGAATGGCACGAAACCAGCCAAACGGTGCGGAGTATGTGCGGACTTTGACGAAACGGTCAGGCGGAATCGCCGAAGAAAGAATCATCTGCGCCCATGCCATCGCCTGCTCGCTCAATGAACGGCGACAAAAGATTTTGAAACCGCGAAACCTGAACTTGCAGAATTCGGTCGATTCCTTTAAGCATCTCGCAGAGCGGGATGCAATCCGCTTCTGCTTCAATCTCTTCATCAACGATTCGACGATATTTCGCATTCCTTCCTCGTCGCCAAAATATCCTTCCCAGAACGGTGCGAGATGAATCTTGTTTTTGCAGGCGCGCTCAATCCCACAGGCAAGAGAAGCAATATCCCGTATTATCCGCCTTTCAGGTATCTGCTTATAGAACCGCGTCTTCTGTAAATCGAGGATAAGGAATCTTTCATTGTCAACAAAAATGTTTCCTGGGTGAAGGTCGCCGTGAAAGACTCCACAAGAATGGATACTACGGATATATTCTCCTAATCTTCGCAGCATTTCTTCGCGTTTGATTCCGTTCACATCAGGCAGAACGGCACCTAATTCGAGTCCTGGAGTTTTGCGCAGGACAAGATAAGAAGGATGAGTTCTTCCGTATTCAAGATACCCGACAGGTATAGTGCAGGGGAGCCCTCGTTCTTGCGCAGCGGCGATATTGCGATATTCGATTCTTGAACGGCTTCCAAAAATCAGCCGTTTCAGTTTTTCAAGGATTCCTGTTGGATGATGGCTTTTGACGATGAAGGTTTCTCCTCCGACTTCAGCGACCCAGACTTTCTTGGAGAGAGAGTTTTTATGGGTGCGAAGCCTCCCTCCGCAAGCATCTTCGACCAACTTGCGCACCAATTCTTTCTGCGCCTCTTCTTTCGCCTCAATTCGCAAGGGAAATTTCCTACACTACATTAAGGATATCTTAATTAACCATAAACAGTTCTATTTGTCAATGGTTCTGTTTCATTAGTATGCGTTTCTTCTGTTGAATGTGGGAACAAGAAGAGAAGCAGTCTTACGGGTCATTCTTTGATTGCGTTTATCTAATATCTTGATTATAATTACGAGGCGAATGGTTTGAGGAGTTTTTTATGACGAAAGACGAAGCCCTTAAGTATCTTAAAGAGGCTATTGACGAGATAGATAATCTGAAGAAATGCGAGATTCTCGGCGAAGAGCATACGATGTGGCTTCTTTCGACAAAAGGTCTGCTTAAAGAGGTCTTTGGAGAAAACAGCGATTTTTATAGCCATTTTTGTGAAATCAATTTCGATGCCAAAGGAGACAGCCGTTTCGATTCCTGGTATTACAGGCAGGAGATGGAGAAACTCAAGAAAGATGCGTATTTTAAGGGGCTTGCGCAGGCGAAAGGCGTTTTAAGAAGTGCACTTCAACACATCGAACGGTTTGGCTTGCCTGAGAAAAAGTGAGCGTTTGTCTTGCGGAGTCACAATGAGTGAAAGTTACACAGAGGCGGAAAAAAAACTCATTCTTGGTGCGATTGAGACGGTTGGTTTAGCGCTTATCGTTGTTGATTCTTCTCTGAATCTCGTTCTGTTTAACGCCGCCGCGGAGAGATATTTTGGCATAAGAGGCAGAAAAGGAGCCAAGCATCTCAACTTGACGACGAGTATACCGCAACTTGGCAGTGAGATAAATGGAATCGTTTGGACGGAGCAAATAAAAAAGACTGTGATTGGAGAAGCGAGGCGAATCGTTGCTCCGCGTTTTATGCTCAAACTCGCAAGCGGAGAGCAAAATCCTTTCGACATTCACGCCTGTCCTATACAGGACAAAAACGGTGTAGTCATCGGCGCTGTAATAGCGTTTTACGATGTCCGCAGTCAGATTGAACTCGAAGAGCAACTCCTGTTGGATGCAAAGGCGAAGTCTCTGTCAGGTCTCGCAGCAGCACTTGCTCATGAGATTCGCAATCCGCTTAACACAATCTCGTTGACAATCCAATTGCTCGAGGAAGACACTGAAAAAGAGCCTTTGGACAGAGATGGATTAAAAGAGAACATCGGTATCCTTCATGACAGCATCAGTAGACTGAACAGAATCATAAGCGACTTTCTCGAGTTCGCTCGTCCTTTGCACACGAAGCGCAAATTCTTGAACATAAACGACACGCTCGCTCGCACGCTCAGACTCTACAAGACCGAAGCGGAGAAGAAGAGACTGAATGTTGTACTCCATACAAGCGATGTTCCCGAAGTGCTTGTTGATGATGACCAGATGGTTCAGGTTTTCTCTAACTTGGTGAAGAACGCTTTTGAGGCGCTCGATGAAGGGGGCACGCTTGAGATTACCACACGCACGGAAGGAGATAATGTTGTTGTTGACTTCAAGGATAACGGCAAAGGAATCTCGGAAGAAGAGATGAAGAAGATTTTTAACCTGTTTTATTCAAGCAAGAAAAACGGAGTAGGATTAGGGTTGCCACTCGTTTTGCGGCTTCTCGATGCGAATCAGGGGTATATAACCGTTCATTCAAAGAAAGGGGTTGGCTCCGTTTTCAGTGTTCATCTGCCAACGAAGATTGCTCTTTAAGGAGGGGACAGAAGGAGATGGGGGTTGTTCTTGTAGTAGAAGATGAGGCGGGTACTCGTAAGGCTATGGTTCAAGCGCTTTCGAGGCAGAACCATATTGTTCTTGAGGCGGCTGACGGTGAAGAGGCTATGAAGGTGCTTCTTGACAACGATGTTGATGTAGTCGTTACGGATATTCGGATGCCGAATATGGATGGGATGGAACTCTTGAAGGCGAGCAAGAAGCACGACCCGACGACTGCGGTTATTATTGTGACCGCGTATGGGGAGGTGGCGACTGCTGTTGAAGCGATGAAGAGTGGTGCATTCGATTTCCTTGAAAAGCCTATCAGTATGATGAAACTGCGCGAGTTGGTGAAGAAGGCTTGTGAGATTCGACAGGTGATGGTTGAGAACCGGGCGCTTAAGGAGCAGTTGAAAGGGAAGTTCTCTTTTGAAAACATCATAGCGCGAAGTCGAAAGATGCTCGAAATTTTCGACATAGTCAAGCAGGTGGCACCGACGAAAGCGATAGTCCTTTTGGTCGGAGAAAGTGGCACTGGGAAGGAACTGATTGCGAATGCGATTCATTACAACTCTCCGCGTGTAGGGAAACCTTTCATCAAAGTCAATTGTGCGGCGTTACCTGAAACGCTGCTTGAAAGTGAACTATTCGGACACGAGAAGGGAGCGTTTACGGGAGCCTATCAGACTCGGATTGGGAGATTCGAAGCGGCGGACGGTGGGACATTATTTTTGGATGAAATCGGTGCGATGAGCCTTGCTTTGCAAGTTAAACTTCTCAGGGTGTTGCAGGAATCGGAGTTTGAGCGGGTCGGTGGGAACCAAACGATACGAGTCGATGTGAGACTCATCGCTGCCACGAATATAGACCTCCAAAAAGCGGTTGCGGAAAACAAATTCCGTGAAGACCTTTACTATCGTGTGAATGTCATCAGGATAGAATTACCACCTTTAAGAGAGAGAAAAGAAGACATTCCGTTTTTGGTTGACCACTTCATTAAGAAGTATGCTGCGGAGAATGGGCGCAAAGTGGATGGTATTGACGAAGAAGCGCTTGCAGCACTTCTTAAATACGATTTCCCGGGCAATGTGAGGGAACTTGAGAACATCATTGAGAGTGCAGTTGTGCTTGCGAAAGGCTCCACAATCACTCTTGACCTTTTACCTCCTGCCTTGCGGAACCCGAAAGAGGAGGTGAGCGGAATAACCATTCCATTAGGCTCGACTATGAGCGATGTGGAGAGGCTTATGATTCAAGCAACGCTTAAATACACTGGTGGTAATCGCACAGAAGCGGCGAGAATCCTAAAACTTGGCAGAAGGACTCTTTTCAGAAAAATAAAAGAATACGGAATAACCTCTCCGAGAGCGAGGAAGAAGAGTGAGACTGAGGAAGAAGGACAACAAAATAGCGATTGATACTCCTGCGAAATTGAATCTTTTTCTCGAAGTAGTCGGAAAGAGGGCTGACGGATACCATCTTCTTCAGACGGTTATGGTTCCCATAACATTGTTTGACAGTTTGGTATTCAGAGGTCTTCCAGATGGGAGTGGAATAAATCTTATATGTGATGATGAAGGGGTTCCGACTGACGAACGGAACACGGTTGTAAAAGCGGTGAGGAGTTTTGGCGAATACTATGGCCTCAAAGATTTATCGCTCGACATAACTCTTGAAAAGAGGATTCCTTTTGGGGCGGGGTTAGGTGGCGGTTCATCGGACGCTGCTGCGACCATCATCGCACTTTATCAGTTGTTTGGTATTCCGTTTAATGCGAAAGAGGCGTGCGAGATAGCCGTAAGAGTCGGCGCAGACTGTCCCTTCTTCATTCACTGCCGTCCTGCGCTTCTTGAAGGTATTGGTGATGAGTTCGTAAAATTCCTAAAACTTCCGATGAAGATTCGGTTTCTCGTTTTTGTTCCAAACATAATATCAAGCACAACATCAGTTTATAAAAATGTTCGCTTGACAAACGAGAAAAAGTGTGCTAAACTATTGATAGATTGTATAGATAGAACAGATGTAGGAGGGATGAAGGAGGAGTTTTTCAACAGGTTAGAAGAGGCGGCATTCCGCACCTACGGCGAGTTGGGACGCATAGCATCTTGTGTCAAAGAAGTCGCCGATTTTGTGATGAGCGGAAGCGGATGTAGTTTCTTTTGGCTGGTTGATGAGAAGGATAAGAGTATGGTGTTGGAAAGACTTAAAAAAATCGAGGGTAAGGTTTTTGAAGTAAGTCCTTATGAATGGGATGCTGTGCGTAACCGTCTGTTTAGTGGGGAGGAGGCTTCTCGAAGGGGAGGAGGAAGCAATGAAAGTGACAGAGGTTCGCATCAGGCTAAGCCGGGGGACGGGTAGATTAAAGCCGTATTGTAGTGTCACTTTCGACGATATGTTCGTAGTGCGTGAGATAAGGCTCATCGAAGGAACAAATGGTTATTTCCTCGCAATGCCCTCCAAGAAGATTGAAGACAGATGTCCGTATTGCTCCGCGAAAAATCAACTCCGTTCTCGCTATTGCTCTTCGTGTGGGAAGCAATTACAGCCAAGAGCACACCAATCGAATGAGAGCGGCGAGACAAAATTCTTCGCAGATATATGCCATCCGATAAAAGCGGAATGTCGTCAAATGATTCACGATATCGTCATCGCCGCTTACAAGAAGGAATGTGCGCTTGCTGAAACGATGGATGCTGACTATACTCCTAAGGAGATTTGGACACTTAAAGAACTCGCTAACTCAGTCCGTCACGAGAAAATAAGCGAACCGCCACCCGATGAGGATTCAAGCAAAAAAGAGTATGATATTCCTTAAACGGTTATCAACTGTTGAGGAGACTTCGTGAAGGAATCGCGCAAAGGTTTTGGAAGAGGTTTTTGGCTTGGAATAAGTGTCGCCACTATTGCCTTCTTACTCGTTACGATTTTTCCTTCTCGCAACGGACACTATCCGAGTTTATTAGGAGATGTTGGCTCTTATATGTGCTTACCCGGATTTTCTATCTCAAAACTCATCTTTCAGACCGTCGCTCCGAATTGGGACTATAGTGAGGCTATTCTGTTCGTCTCGCTTTTTTTGATTTATGGGTTGTTCGGCGGTTTAATCGGTATCGGAATCGGACAGACAAAAGGCAGGAAACGCAAAACAAAAAGAGAATAACTCTTAAAAGTCAGACCGAGTTTACATACGAGAAAACAAAACAAGAAGCCCCGTTTCGTAACGGGGCTTCTCTGTCTTTCGAGTATTCTCAGCGATTAGAAGAGCCCTTTGATTCTGCCTGTTTCGAGGTCAATATCAACATCGAGATAAGCAGGACGGGAAGGAAGTCCTGGCATTGTGCGCATCGTGCCTGAGATTGGGTAGACGAACCCGGCACCTGCGCTTAAGCGGACATCGGTGATTGGGAAGATGTAGTCTTTCGGCGGAACTCCAAGGATATTCGGGTCGTGCGTGATGGAAAGGTGTGTTTTCGCCATATTGATTGGCAGATTGCCGTAGCCGAGTTCGGTGTAAAGTTTGAGTTTGCTTGCCGCAACAGGCGAAAAATCAACATCTTTTGCGCGATATATCTCTCTCGCCAGTGTGACGATTTTGTCCTTGAGCGGCATATCATCAGGATAAAGGAATTTGAATTTTGATGGAGTCTCGCAAATCTTGACAAGAGTAGCGGCGGCTTCTTTGCAACCCTCTCCACCTTTAAGCCATGCCTCGATTGGAACTGCGTCGGCTGCGCCGTTCTCTTTTGCGAACTTGACGACGAAATCAATCTCCTTGTCCCTGTCAAAGTAGAACTTGTTGATTGTAACCAATATCGGTACTCCGAACTTCCGCATATTCTCGATGTGAATTTTAAGGTTGCCACACCCTTTTTCGAGCGCAGGCATATTCTCGCTTTCGAGAGCGTCTTTTACTTTCGCATAAGCCATACCGGGTTTGAAGACCGCTGCGCCACCGTGCATCTTCAATGCGCGGAGTGACAATGTCATTACGACAGCATCGAGTTTAAGTCCTGATTGACGGCATTTGACATCTACCATTTTCTCTGCGCCGCAATCGGCTCCGAATCCGCTTTCAGTCACTACATAGTCTGCCAATTTCAGTGCAATCATATCGGCAAGAACCGAGTTGTTGCCGTGTGCCACATTAGCGAACGGGAACCCGTGCACGAAGCAAGGCGTGTTTTCCGTCGTCTGAACAAGGTTCGGTTTTATGGAATCTTTCATCAGTGCAGCCATCGCACCTACAACGCCCAAATCGCCTGCTGTCACAGCCTTCTTCCCCGTTTTCGTGAACCCTACAACGATTCTCGAGAGACGCTCTTTCAAGTCTTTGTAAGAAAGAGTAAGAGCGTGAATCGCTGCCGTTTCCGTTGCGACTGTGATCGTGTAGAACGACTGGCGTGGAATACCGTCTTCTTTCCCGCCAAGTCCGATAATAACATTGCGGAGAGCGCGGTCGTTCAAATCGACGCATCTGCCTATGTTAATCTGGAACGGGTCGATTCCCAGTTCGTTACCGTGAAGAAGATGAGCGTCGAGTGCAGCATTCATCAAATTGTGGGCAGACTCTACCGCGTGAATATCACCTGTAAAGTGTAGGTTGATGTCCTCCATCGGTAGAACCTGCGAGTAGCCGCCACCAGCAGCACCACCCTTTATTCCGAATGTCGGTCCTTTGCTCGGCTGGCGTAGAGTGTTCACCGCTTTCTTGCCAATCTTGTTAAGCCCAAGTCCGAGACCAATTGTCGTAACCGTTTTCCCTTCACCAAGCGGAGTCGGTGTGATTGCCGTTACTGTAATGTACTTGCCGTTCTTCCTGCCTTTCAGTCTCTGTAAAAGTGTCAGGTCGACTTTTGCCATATACTTGCCGTAAGGAATCAATTCGTTCTCGGTGATGCCTAATTTCGCTGCTATCTCCGTGATTGGTTTGAGCGGAGTGGATTGTGCAATCTCAATGTCGCTCGGAATCGGTGGTTGCTTGGACATATCCTGCCTCCTAATAACAAAGACAAATGAACTATAAGAAATACGCATTTTATTATCAGGGGAGACTGTTTCAAGAAATTCTCGTTATTTTGCAGAGTGCTGTGTGTATAATAATTAGAAAAAGATGATTCTTGGAGGTAAAGAAGATGAAGTGGAGCTTTATATTCTTTCTGACTTTCATAGTCCTGCTTGCAGGTTGTAGCGGTAGCGATGAGAAACAACCTCCGAAGCCGTCAAAGGAGAAACTTTCAGGAGAGACCGCGACGGGAGAGCAACCTGAAAAGCGAACAATAGAGGGAGAAGAGAAGGAGCCTTCAAAGACAGACAAGGAGATTGAGCAGCAACCTGCTGATGCGGCATCAGCGGCAGAGGCGTTCAAGCAGAAGGTGATTGACAATTACAAATCGTATTGGGCGGATGCGCAGGAAGGAGACTGGGTAATCTATGTGACACACTTAAAACAGATGGCGCTCTTTCGTGTGATTGAAGTCAAAGAGAAAAATGGAGAAAAGTTAGTCCGCATCCGCAAGCAGTGGTTTTATCCTGATGGCAAAGAGACCCCTCCTGCCAAAGGCGATGAGCCTGAGCCTGAGCCTATAGATGTCAATAAGGATAAAGAAGACGGTATAAGAAGTATCAGTAGTCCTCATGTTACGGTAATGGAGGCGCAGTTTATCGTTCCTACGACGAAAGAGAAACTTGATTGTATTCTAAATGATGCAAAGGGGCTTGAAGATAAACATGCTCAATCCTTGTATTCTTCGAAGGTGCGTTGCGGTGGCATTGTCTATACCCGCATTTCGCCTCCTGCGACAACCTATATTGTTCTTTGGGATTATGGCGACAAAAATAAGGACTGGAGAAATAGCATAGCCCCTGGTATTGAAAAGGCGTCCGCTCATCTTATGCAATGGGACAGATTCTACGACGAAAAATTCGAAGGAGAAGAAGACCCGCCAGAAGGAGAGCCTCCCGAACCGCCAGAAGATTAGGAACGGTTTTGTAAGTTAGTTGGTGACGAATCTAATTCCGCTTCTTGTTGTATTCGACCACAAGATGTGCGGTGTTTATGTGAATCTCGACTACATCTTCTGTGCGGAAGGCATATCCACCGGCTAAAACCACCGCAACAGGTAGTCTGCTTCTATAAGCGAAACCAAACACGATTTCATCTCTTTCTTTTAATCCCTCTTTCGTCAGTTTGAGAGAGCCAAGTTGGTCGCCTTCGTAAGGGTCTGCACCTGCGAGATAAAATATGAAGTCGAAAGTGTGCCGTTTGAAGATTCCTTCAAGCGCATCTTTCAGTTTTCTGTTGTATTCCTCGTCACCTGCGAAATCGTCGAGCCCTATGTCGAGAGATGACCTTTGTTTGATAGGATAAAGGCGCTCTTGATGGATAGAGAATGTGAAAATAGACGGGTCATCTTCGAAGATTTTGGCGGTGCCGTTTCCTTGATGGAGGTCGCAGTCAACGATGAGGATTCTCTTCGCATCGGTGTAGCGCTGAAGAACGCGAGCCGCTACTGCAACATCGTTTATGAAACAGAACCCTTCGCCGTGTTCTCTGAAAGCGTGGTGGAAGCCTCCACCGATATTAAGCCAGATGCGGTTTTGTTCAAGAGCCTTTTTCGCAGCGAGAACCGTGCCCCCTGTGCAAAGATAAAGCGCTTGCAATGTCTTTTCTGTCAGCGGTGCCTCAAACTCCATAATTGCAACCTCGGGGCGTCCAACAAGCCTTCTTAACCTTTCAAGATAACTCCGCGTGTGAACGAGCAGTAGGTCGTCTTCGGTAGCAGGCTGTGGCTCTAATATCTCGGTTTCGTCCGCTATCCCTTCTTTAAGTATGCGCTCATAAACGAGTCTATATTTATCGGTTGGGAATATATGCCTACTCCAGTCGAGGTCATACTGCGGAGAATAAACGAACATTTTCCTCATCCGCCTTAAATCGGAACCGTTACTATTCTCTTCTTACGCGGATGAGATGCAAGGACAAACCGAATAACGAGAAGAAGAATCGGCACAAGAAGAAGTGAGAAGACAGAACCATTGTCAGCGAACGAATCCGTATAACCGAGACATCCCGCACCTTTGCGCTGTCGGACATCAAGGATATATGTTCGCTGGATGTGTGCCCCGGTTGAATCCTCCGCGCAAATAGTGAACTGGTATCTGCCGCTGACACTGACCGAGCCGCTTAACAGCCCATCAGGCGAAAGAGAAAGCGTCCCTGGAAGTGTACTGCCAGCAAGAAGTCCGAAATTAAACCCATCACCACCGATGGTCTTAAATTGGACTTCATAGTATTTTCCTGTGGTAGCGCGTGGCAAATTGAGCGGACGAATATCGAGAACACCGATTCTTAAAAGCGGGTCACCGTAAAGCACCATAGCGAAGATGTTGAAATAGTCATAAGGAGACTTCGGCGAATGGTCAATATACCAGAGTCTCGTGTTTTCAAGCGCTTTGCCGAGGCTTTCGCCTTCAACGGTTCTACGCACCAGTTCGTAACCGAAAGAATGTGAACCGCCCTGGTTTAAGAGTTCCCATCCACTGACATACCATATCACACGCGTGCTCGCAAACACAGCAAGCGTACCGTTTAATAGCAAGCGTTTTGCAAGACAGTTGACTTCAGGCGTGCCGTTCTTACAGCAAAACGCAAACGCTATCGAAGGTTTCGTGTCATCAAGCCATATGACCCTACTTGTGTCGACCACATCGCCCGCGGAATACTCGAGCCCGTGAGTCGTCCAAAAAACTATTCCATAGCCCTTCTTCCATTCTGTACAGAAATCGGATTCGTTGCAAGGTGCTATCTCAGGTGGACTATACAACCCGTAATTTTCTTTATAGGCTCTTACTGTGCTGTACCCTGGTGGAGAAAAGATTTTCTGTTTCATCAGTTCGCCGAGTTGATAGGATGGTGTATCAGCGTCCATCGGAAGCGCCGCAACGAGCCCCTTCTTCCTCCATTCAAGTGAGCCCGTTCCCCATATGTATCCTGCCATCTGCGCTTCATACTCTATCACCTTCTGAAAATATTTCTCTACATCAGCGCTGTTACTAAACGGTACGCATCCGACAACCACTTCCGGTACCACATCTATACCCCCTGCCATCAGGTCTCCGTTTTCGCCGTAAACATCATAGACTTTATAAGCCTCTCCAAAGTAGCCGTCGCCATCAGCGTCCCAGTTACCCGTTAGGTCAGCGTAATAGTAGTCCGTCGGTGATTGTCTCCAATCGTCTTGGTCGTTACTGCCTTTCCGCGCCCAGCACATCTTCATCGGCACATCACCAACAGAATCCGACGGCGAACTATTATCATCAGGGTCAGGGTCGCCAACGAGAATCACATACCTCATCCCATTGTTCGTGTAATAGTCTTTGATACATTCTCGTATTTTATCCGCAAGTTCAGCACCAGTATAATTCGCCGCTATGTCTTCTACGCTTATTACGCCGACCGAATAACCTTGTCCTGTTCTATGCTGAATGTAGTTGTTCATCACATTCGAATTGATAAGAGACTGACAAGCGATGATGAGAATATCACAAGGAGTTGCCGCAGGCATCCAACCCGAAACCTTCGTCTCGTAAAAATTCTTCATCTGCTCGTAGTTAGAAAACAGAGACGCATCTACTTCTTCTCCACCGACAGGACAAGGCGACGGTTTTCCTTCATTCCAAGTTATTTTCACCTTCACCGAATCAGCGATACGGAGTATGCCTGTTCTGGGATTGTAGCGAAACGGCGAGAATCTTACCTGAACGAACCGCCATCTGCCTGCCGCTCCTGTCCCGACAATGCTGAAAACATCAGACGGATAAAACCTGTCACTCCCGTATGCGACAGGATTTTCTCCGTCTTTGAAATTAGGTTTACATAGTCCGTCTGTAAGAAAGATACAAGCAGGCACAATCTGTCCTATACTCACTTCTCGTTCCGAAACAGAAACGATTGAAAACGAAATGCTCGAAAGTTCCGCATCAGGAGGCAAAAGATAACGCTGGTAGAGAACAGGTAAAGAAGGCTCGCCTCCTTCTCCTGATGAGACCCAGCCATTCACTTTAAGAACCGTCCTCCCAAGAGAATCTCTTTCCGTCTGATAGGCAGGTGCGCGAAGATTGAGTTCAGTTTCACCTGCTGTAACACTGTTTGGAACTAAAACAATAAACGCTACAAGAAACAGTATAAAAAATGTCCAACTGCTCATTGATTTTTCTCTCCGTTCTTATAACGCCTCCACTTTATATTAGACGCTTTTCACACCATTCGGAGCACAAAAACTATTCCTCTTTCACTTATAATTATAATTTATCAATGAGAAGCGTGCCATAAAGAACGCTTATTCAACACAACAGGCTGTTTGAAATCTGGTATAATACGACTGGTAAAAGGTGGATATTATGCTTAAGAGTTTATTAAAGAGATTTACATCATTCGTGATTGATTCGTTCTATCCGCCGTTCTGTTGGGTATGTGGCGGCGCATTAGATACAGGAGGCGGTCTTTGTTCCACCTGTAATGAAGGAATCATCGTTATAGAAAACTTTTGTAACCGCTGCGGAAGTCTTCAAAGCCAATCTGTTCCGTCCTGTTCCAAATGTTCATCAAAACGGCTTCCATACGAACGCTCCCGCTCACTCTTCCGCTACGACGGAGTCTTTCGCAAACTACTCATCGCACATAAATACGCAGGTGACACCGCTGCGACCGCTATCATCAAACGACTACTCCTTGAACGGTTTAGCAGTCTCGATTTTCAGGTCGACTCGGTTGTGCCTGTACCTCAGGATTCCAAAAGGCTCAAAAAACGCGGATATGACCATCTTGCGCCGTTTGCGAAAATCGTCTCTCAGAGATTCCTCGGCGATGTACCCATTCTTCACATCCTACGAAAGAAGTTTTCTACTCCACCACAGGCGTCTCTCTCTGATGCTATGCGAAAGCGGAACATAATCGGAGCGTTTGAGGTTACATCTACATCACTGCCGAAGAAATCAAGAGTTCTACTCTTCGACGATGTGCTGAACACAGGTGCGACCATCAAAGAGTGCGCTAAAACACTTAAAAAGTCAGGCTACATCGTTAATGTCCTCACTCTTTCTCGCTGAAGAAAACTATTGAAGCAAAAGCGATTTTCTATAGAATTAGATGGTCATAAAAGCGGCTGTAGCTCAGCAGGATAGAGCGGCGGTTTCCTAAACCGCAGGTTGCAGGTTCGAGTCCTGCCAGCCGCATTTTTTATCTTCTTCGCATTCTCTCGCTAATCCACAGACATCCGCCTTACAACGCTTGATTTCCTTGACTTCGCGGACAGTCGTAGCTTTTAATCTATCTTTCTCGTCATCGAGAATGACCAGAGATGAGTTTGTAGATCAAGGAGTAGTCAAATATCTCTATGGCGTTCTCCTTAATCCTGTCAATAAGGACTTGTTCGACAGCTTCTATACTTTATCGTCTTCAGATTACTAAAATGGAACAGGTTTTGTCAATCGAGGAGTGGACGATTTATCGAGCAACCGTAATAAAGAATTGTACTCTACCTTCACATTCAGGAGCATTCTCTATTTTCTCATAAGAATAGCAATGGCTTTTTCAGGACAGTTGAAGGCACAGAAACCACAGCCGACGCATAGATTTGGCTCAATCTGCGGTGCCCGCAGCCTCCTCTTATGACGCTCAATTTCAATTACTTTCACCGCCTTCTCTGCAACAGGACAGACTTCTTCACAACCAAGACATTCTTCACCTCTTGTGTAACTCATACATTTTGTCTCGTCGATGTAAGCGAGTCCTGTTGGTTTGCGCCACTTCTCTTTTACAGTCACAAATCTTATGGCACCTGTCGGACAGACTCTTCCACACCTTAGACACTCATATTCGCAATACGAAGCGCCGAGATCCAGATACGGCAGAAGAAAATCGGATGGACTGAAAGATGGTTTGAGCACTCCATTCGGACAAGCGAAAACGCATAAAAGACAGCGGTTGCACAGGGCAGTGAAATCGTCACCTGCGCTCGGCGGACGATTTTTTTCTTTCGATTCTTTTTTCGATACTCTTAATATTTTTATGAAATTCAGCCCGAACGCAGCGGCAACGCCTGTGGCAATCAGCGCGATGAAATTCCGCCTTTCAACAATCGTTATTGGAGCAGCAGGCATCTGTGTTGGCACAATACCCCATAAGACCGCTTTCTGTGGACATTTTACAACACAGCGAAAACATAGATAACAGTCTATGGGACTGATAGAACCATCTTCTTTTATCGCGTCTGCGTCACAGATATTCCGACAAAGCCTGCAATCACGGCAATCCTGTTTGTTAATCCGCATCCGCACTCGTGAGCGGAGTCCGATAAGCGACAGGAGCGCACCCGCAGGACATATGAACCGGCAGAAGGCGCGGCGTGCGATAAGCGACGAAGCAACAATTGCCGCAAGTATTATGAGGCTTAAGAAAAGAACGGTATTGTCAGCGAAGCTGTAAGTCATCTCTTCCGTTTGGAAGATGAGTTTTGTTGTCGCTGTGATTATGCGTACGAAAACCGTATATGGCTCAAAAACGAATGCAGGGTCAGTTCCAAGCATTAGTAAAACGATAAAGAAAGCAAGAAATGCGAACCTCAGGTAACGCAAGACGAAGGGGAGTTGGCGCGTGGTATCCCGCCTACGACGATTAAAGATTCCGACGCCATCTTGAAGTATTCCAATAGGGCAGAAAAATCCGCAACTCAGTCTCCCTGCAAACGCGGTGATAATGATAGCCGCGAAAGAGGCTATGAAAAAGACACCAGGCATACGGCGCAGCGCAACCAAAAGGTTGAGCGGCTGGAGAGCAAGAAGCGTTTTCAGCAAAGATGGATTGTTAAAAGAGAAAATCACTACTGCGAAGATGAACAAAAGAAGTGATGTTATTCTTAAAACAGGAGCAAGTATCTTAAAAGCCTTCTTGCGCAGAAGAATCTCCATAAAAACATCTTTGTTAGAATTTGAAGTTCCTGATTATCTTGCTGAAATCCTTTTCGACCTTCTCGTAACCTTTTTTAGGAACGGACATAATTATGTCAAAGATTGCGCGAGATTCAATATTGTTCGCCACCCTCACGGCGTAAAGAGTGTAGCGCTCATAGACCCGCTCTTCCTCTCCTATCTTCGCTTCAAATACGATTCTCCAAGCAGGCGTATTGTTAAAAAGACGGACTTCGCGACGGCTTGTGATTCTCGAATCGGTGTAGTTCTCTTTGATGTTCTTCTCAACAGACGCTTTTAACTCGTCCATCTTCCACTCGTCTTGTGTTTCCATACCGTAAAATGTAACTCTTGCGTCCAACTCGTTGTGACGCAACTCGGCGAGTCTGTTGCTATATTCGCTCTCAATTTGCTTTCTGGCCTCATCGCTGACAGCCTGCGCGAGCCTGAACTTCTTTTCCGCCTCAAGCGCCACGAAATACCAGTCCTTAGATGGCTGTTCGAGTTTCATCGGCGGTTTCTGGACTGTAAGCGATTTCTTCTTTTTATATTCTGCCTGCTCCTTTTCAAATTCCTTCTTCATTTTATCCGCTTCTTCTTTCGCTTTTTTGATTTCCTCTATCGTCTCCTTCACCTTCTTTATGTTCTCGTCTGTGCCACTCAATTCGCCGCTTTCAGGGAGAGGTGATACGCTTACATAAAACCGTTTCTCAATCTCTTTTTCGCCTTCCTTCTCTTTCTCCACGACTATTTTCAGGAAAAGAACGACTTTGTTGTCAACCTTTGCGAATTTATCCGTAAGCGGAAGATTATAGCCCCAGCGCTGACCCCTTGACGCAAAAAACTCCGCCCTAAGACTCTCTCCTTTTTTGAAATCCCCCTTCAATACATCCTCAACGGTTACATCGAGACATTGAACAGTCTCTTCGCCTTCTTTTTGCACCTCGTTAACTTTTGTCACTTTGGCGACGACTATCAAATCAACAAACATTATCGCCTCTTTAAGAGTAGGTGGTCTTGGGTTCTGTCTGCCCGATTCCTGTGTGAGCGCTATTTCAAACGACGAACAAACAGCAAAGAGTAAAATTACTATTTTGACGAACCTCTTTCGCATACCTTCTCTCCTCAAACACTTCTTTATTATACCAAGAAAAATCTGATTCTCAAATGGAATAAACAGGACGCGTGTTTTTGCGGTTCATAGGAAGAAGCCGCGGACAGCGGCAATGATTTTTTCGAGTTCGGAATCTTTAAGGAACGGATGGACGGGCAGAGAAATGACCTTTGAGGCGGCAGAAACCGCTTCGGGGAAGTCCTCTTTGCGTGCTTCGAGGTATTTGTAAGCCTCGAGTTCCACCAGAGAGAAGGGGTAATGGACTCCAGAATCTACACCGTTTGATTTTAGGTGTGAAAGGAGGGCATCCCTCTTTTCGGTCTCTCCTATGAAAATATGCCAAGAAGGAGAGACATTACTTGACGGTGTTCTGATTCTCAAACTCTTGATTCCTGATAGTCCGTCTTTAAGTCGTTTCCAGTTCGCTCTGCGTTTTTCATTCCATTCGTCGAGGTATTTGAGTTTCGTTTGAAGGATGGACGCCTGAATTGTGTCGAGTCTTGCGTTTGTTCCGACGACAGTATGCTCGTTGTGAGTCTTCCTGCCGTGATTGATGAAAAGTCGGACTTTTCGTACGACTTCTTCATTGTCCGTGGTGAGTGCGCCTGCATCGCCACAGGCGCCTAAGTTTTTCGTTGGATAGAAACTGAAGCAACCGATGTCGCCGAGTGAACCGACTTTTTTGTTTTTATAAAGTGCGCCGTGCGCTTGGGCTGCATCCTCGATGAGAGCGAGATGGTGCCTTTTACAGAAAGAGCGCAGTTCGTCCATTTCCGCAGGGATTCCGTAAAGGTGAACGACGATAAGAGCAACAGTACGGCTTGTAACCGCATCGTTTAACGCATCGGTGAATATATTGTAGTCTCTGTCTGAGTTTATCTCAACGAATACAGGTCTTGCGCCTGAGAGAGCGACCGCTTCTGCTGTCGCGGTGAATGTGAAAGCAGGAACGAGCACCTCGTCGCCAGGTTTCACGCCAAGCGCAAATAAAGCGGCTCTTAAAGAGTCGGTTCCGTTTGCAATACCGACGCAGAACTTGGTTCCGCAGTATTTGGCGAACTCATCTTCGAATTTTTCGACTTCTGCGCCACTGATGAAATGGGCTGTGTCAAAGACCTGCGCAACAGCAGATTCTAACTCTTTTCTAAGAGATTGCACCTCTCGGGCTACAGAGAACAGCGGAATCAAAATTTAACCTCCTTGAAAGTCAGCGCTGAACGATGACTTCGCCTGCTTTTATAACCGTTTTTATCAGGTTTACTCCGAAATGGTAGGGTAGTTTTCTGTAATCGTTTTCGCGCCATATGGCGATGTCGGCGAACTTACCCGCTTCGAGTGTGCCAAGTTTGTCGGCGAGATTAAGAGCGACTGCTCCGTTCAATGTTGAGGCAATGAGCACCTCTTCGGGAAGCATATTGAGATAAAGGCAAGCAAGGGTCATAATAATCTGCATATTCTCAGTGTAAGACGAGCCAGGATTCGTATCGGTGGCGAGAGCAACTGCTGCGCCTGAGTCTATCAGTTTTCGTGCAGGCGCAAAGTCCATTTTGAGAAAGAAAGAAACTCCAGGCAGAAGCATCGCCACGGTGTCAGATTTTGCAAGAGCAGATATCCCCTTTTCAGAAACTTTAATGAGGTGCGATGCGGAGCGGGCGCCGAGTTCAACAGCGAGTTCTGCACCGCCAGTCTGCTCTAATTCGTCCGCATGAACGGTAATAGAAAGCCCTGCGTTTTTTGCGGTCATCAGTATCCGTTTAGTCTCCTCAATGTTGAATGTGTGAGGTTCGCAGAATACATCGCAGAACTTTGCAAGTTTGCCTTCTACAACTTTCGGCAACATCTCCTTTATTATGAGTTTAATATACTCTTGTTTTTTCTCTTTGTATTCCGGCGGAATATCGTGGGCACCAAGGAAAATAGGGACTATATGCAGGGGATGTTCTTCTTTGAGAGTGAGTATAACGCGCAACATCTTCAGCTCGTTTTCTGTATCCAGTCCGTATCCGCTCGTGATGCCAACCGTTGTCGTGCCACAGGAGACCGCAGTGTTTAACCTACTCCATGCAGAATCTAAAAGGTCTTCTTCAGAGGCTGCCCTTGTGGCTTTAACGGTCGCGTTTATTCCGCCTCCGGAAAGAGCAATCTCTTTATATGTCTTTCCCTTGATTCTCATAATGAACTCGTCCTCTCGCGAGCCAGCGAATACAAGATGTGTATGCGCATCGACAAAACCAGGGGTGATGCATCCGCCTTCGGCATCTACGATTTTGTCAGGCAAGTATCTCGATTTCAGTTCGTCTTCAGTTCCGACTTCGACGATGTATTCTCCACGGATTGCGATTGCACCGCGCTTGATGACCTTCAAGTTGCGCATATCTTTTCCGCGCAATGAAGTGTTGCCCTCTGCTGTTACGAGTTGCTCGCTACCTAACACGAGGATGTCAACTTTCTCCATTCGATTTCCCTTAAGCCTCGACTAACAAGGATGATTATAACAAAGAGTGTTGCGAGAAACAACAGTCCCCTGCGAATTTGGAATCTCTAACTACCAGATTATGTCTCTTAAGTTCAATCTGTCAGCAGCAAAATAAGTCAACCGAAGATTGGCGAATCTCCAATCGCAAACGCTAGTCGCTAATTACTGACAAGTAGGTTAAGAGATAGGAGTGCTTCTTTAGCAGCGGATTGCTCTGCTTCTTTTTTGCTTCTACCGCTTCCGATGCCTAATAATCTGCCATTGAGTTCAACACTTACCTTGAAGGTCTTACTATGTTGTGGACCCTCTTCGGCCAGGGTTTTGTAAGTCGGATTTGGAAATAGATTACGCTGAGCCCATTCCTGTAGGAGCGATTTATAATCTTTGCGGACGCTTCGTAAGAGGGCGTCTGAAAGCCTATCAGAGAGATGCCTTTTTAAGAACTCTTGAGCAGAAGCGAAGCCTCCATCGAGGTAGACCGCGCCGAGAATCGCTTCAAAGAATCCTGCGAGGATTCTCGGAGGCAGTCCATTTTTTGAGAGATGTTTCCCAACTTTAAAGAAGTTTTCAAGCGCTATTTTCCTCATCGCATCTGCAAGCGCATTCGTCTCAACTACAAGCGCACGAATAAGAGTCATATCGCCTTCATCTAACTGCGGCTCTTTAAGGTAAAGTTCCTGCGCAATAATCAAAGAAAGAACAGAATCTCCTAAGAATTCAAGTCTCTCGTTGTTTGTGACTTTTTTTCTTCCCTCGCCCACCGAGGAATGGGTCAGCGCGCTATCAAGCAGGTTCTTGTCCCTGAACTCATATCCAATACGGCGCTCTATCTCTTCCATCCGTTACTCCAAAGAAAACCTTCAGCGACATAATAGAACCCAGGACGCAAAACATCATCCATCATAGTCCGCTCGAACTCGGAGAGTGCAAATGGCGCATAAATGCTCGGTCTGCGTGTGCCCGGGCGCTCATAAATCACAACATCAGCATCTTTGACTCCAGCGAGTTTTTTCGCAATTGCGAAACCATCCTCGAGGTAGCAGATTTCATCTATGAGACCTTCCGCTTTCGCATCGGAAGCACTCATAATCCGTCCGTCCGCTATGACCTTCAGTTTCTCCTTATCAATTTTTCGGGAGTTCAGCACGACATTAAAGAACCTTTCATACATTCCATTAACAAGCATCTGGAACTCGTTCTTTTCGGTTGGTGTAATCTGTCTGAACGGTGAACCGGAATCTTTGCGTTCACCTGACTTGATAACCTCAACCGAAACGCCCAACTTTGCCAGAAGCGCCTCTATGTTGAAAAGATGTGCAATAACCCCGATTGAGCCTGTTACTGCTGTTGGTTGAGCAACTATCTTGTCCGCCGCGCAGGCGATGTAATATGCGCCTGATGTTCCAATGTCTATGATGCAGGCGACTACGGGCTTTTGGCTACGCTTTTTGAAATCGAGAATCATCTGATACATTGTGTCGGACGCACTTGCCTCTCCACCAGGCGATGAAATCCGCAGAACAACCGCTCGCACATCATCGTCCGCTTCCGCTTTCGCCAACTGTTCCGCAAGATAAGCAGGCGTGCCGCTCGGATGGTAAAATATACTCGACATCCTTTCCTGCATAATTACCCCATCAATCGAAATAAGCGCGATTTTCGTATCGTAGCCCTTGCCGGTCAAGTTCCGCTCTTTTAATTCACCCTCCTCGGGAAAAAGCGACACTTTAACCAGAGTACAACCGCCTAAACACAACAACGCCAAAAGAACTAATCTGATTCTCATCAATCATCCCTCCAACAAGTCGGCTCTTTTAAAATCTCTTTTTCTCCGCATTCGCAACAAACATAGCCATCCGTTCTGTGAACTGGCTTCTCTCCCTGTTTCCATGTGAGAAGTTCAACCTGTAATGTTTCCTTCTTACACTTACTGCATACACGCTTGATTCCGTAAACGACCTGATGATGTCCCTCGTCGCAGACGAAAGATAAATAGCCATCTTTCAGTGCGAGCGCCTTACAGTCACGCTCCGAATTGCAGATACCACAACGCCACTTGAACATCACTTTACCTTTCAATCTAAAAATCATTAGGTCGTTATTTTCTATTTTCTGAGAATCGAAATCAAGTCGTATGAGTTTTAATCAGTAGACGAACCATCAATTCCCGTTTCCTTGCTTCTGATTTATTCTCCAAGATGGCGAAACTCATCTTCTCGATAGACTGTCATAGGAAGTGGCTCATTCAAAACAGCGCCTGGAACATACTCGAACATCTTTTGGACACTGTCGGATACAAGCGCAAACATCCCGAAAACGCCGACTTCATTTGGACAGGCATCCGAGCAAACTCCGCAGTTCACGCACAAAACCGCCATATGTTCGAGTCTGCCAAGATGGAATAAGAGTTTTTCGTCATCGAGACTTCGATAACCGTCGCGTCTCGCAATGGCGAGATGGTGATTTACATCAGCCTCCACATCAGCGCTTTCAAAGAAACATAATCGGCAGTAACAGACAGGACAAAGTCGCATACAGTTATGGCAGTTCACACAGTCGGCAAGGAATTCGCGCAATCCCTTGCTTCCTTCCAATCGTCTCTTCATCTGAACAAGAAACTCTTCTCGTGCTTTTTGCCTGCTTTCTACGAATTTCGCTTTCTCGGAATCAAGGTTGATATTTTCTTCTTGTGCGCCGAGGCTCAAAAGAAGAACTCTCCCTTTTTCCGTCTGCGCAACAAGAACCAAACCGTCTCTCTCGAATAGAATTTGAATATCGGAGAACGGAGCGATAGGATAGGCACAGATACGACAGGAGTCGCGCTTTCTCGACGAATCGAGTGAAAACAACTCTTCCGTAGAAATCTTTTCGTTCTTACGGAACTCTTCAAGGGAAAGTGCACCAGGGCATAAAGGGGTAATAAGCAGAACAGAGTTAAGAGAGCCTTGCTTAAGTTTCGTAAGTTCGACAAACGCTCGCGCCTCGCAGGGCCTTAAAAATGCGACGATTCTTAACTGCGTGGACTGCTCAACACTGTCTTTACGCAGAATGTATGAGAGCCCACAGGCAGCGTTATCCACCATTAAAGGAGGAAGAAGAACCCCGACCTTTCCAGCAGTTTCTGCATCCGTTATCAATGCAGGTGGAAAGAAAGCTCCTTCACCCTTCTTCCGCAGAAAAATCGCATCTTCTCCGCTATCGCGCAGTATTCTCTTAAATAACTCTCTCGCCGCTTCGTCAATATTTCCTGCTTTTATTCTTAATGTGAGCATAACAACCCTCCGCATCAAGACTTCTTAAACTGACTTGGACCAAGCAGTCTGATTTGTTCGACGAATTGGTTGACGGTATCTGCGTATTTTTGGGCTTCGGATGCGCCAATCCAGCAGAGTTTGAGACGCGCCGGCTCAAGTCCGAGCGTCTCCATTATCTTCAGGAGTTGCGCGATTCTTCGGCGAGCGCGCAAGTTGCCAATCCGATAATGGCAGTCACCAGGATGACATCCTCCAACAAGCACACCATCTGCCCCATCAAGGAACACCTGCAAAATGTAGGCGCCATCAATTGCACCCGTGCAGTTTACGGTTATAGGCAGGAGGTTCGGCGGATAAGGAAGTCTTTGGGTGCCTGCTGTATCCGCTGCCGCAGTCGCACACCACTTACACAAAAAACCGACGATTCTCGGCTCAAACCCACTCATAGAACTTTCTCCGATAGAAGAAAAGACGCACCAGAAGGACAGATACTTACACACAAGCCACACCCAACGCACAGCGTAGAGTCAACAATCACCTTACCACAAACATCTATAAACCGTGCATCAACAGGACATTCCTCGACGCATAAACCACAAACGGCGCAACGCCGTCCAGAGACCGACGAGAGAGATTTGCGCTCGTTATCCGCATCTCTTGCAACTGTAACTGCCGCGAGAACCGCCGATGCCTTTGCCTCTGTAATCATTCGCTCTATGCTTTGCGGACGAACACAAGAGCCACATCCAAATACACGCGGAGCCGTTGTCTGATTCGGTCGGAATTTTGGCTCACTTTCCTTTATGAAACCTAACTCGTCTGTCTCAACTCCAAATATCCGCTCTACATTCGAATAATCATCAGGAATCAAGAATGTCATAAATACTCCTATGTCAACAGAGATTTCTCTGTCAGTATGTAAAACCGTATCATAGTAACGAACAGCGACTCTACCGTTTTCCGTTTTTACGGAGACGGCTCTGTTATGTGGATAGCGTAGGAAGATTACTCCGGATTCGCGTGCATCGAATTCGAACCGTTCGTCCAGTCCGAAACTCGCCATCTCCTTCATAAGAATATAGATTCTCGCATTGGGAGATTTCTTTTTTATCTCCTGCGCGGTGCGTAGCGCATTATAGCAACATTCCCTCCCACAAAACGGGTATTTTTCGCTGAAAGCACCATCGCAAAGAATCAACGCTGCGTTTTCTATTTTCTTAATTCCATTCACCCGCTTGAGAAATTGTGCCTCCGATAGGATACAGGCTCCATTTGACGATTCAATAGGATTATACCTTGCACCTTCAAGCGCGAGCACTACCGCTGATACATCAAACACCTCTTCTTTCTGTTTCTCTTCTATGATTATTCGCCAGCCTTTTTCTAATCGTGTTGCGCTTTTAATAGAAGTCCCAAAATGAAGACGCACAGAATCAGAAACCATCAGGTTCTTACGCAGCCTATCTAACTGTTTTTTTGTCTCGGCGTAAAGTGTGTTATTCAAGCCGTTGTCGAAGGTCTCTTTTTTCTCTATGAGTTCTGCTTTGACGCCGAGTTTTAAGAGCGTATCTGCTACGGAGACTCCTGCGACGCATGAGCCGAGCACCGCGACCGAGCCACTCGTTTTCAAACCGAGTTCTTCAGCGATGTCCGCAACGGCGGAAAGTGAATCTGTTACGCTGTCTGAGATGCTTTTTGGACCTGTTGCACAGCCGCAAGCGAAGATGCCCTTTGCGTGAGTGGCGTTACCGCTTCTTATAATGACGAAGCCGTCGTCATCGAATCTCACTCCTGCGGAAGAAAAGAGTTTGAGTGCTTCTTTATCGGGAATTTGCGCCGTCATCAGAACGAACATATCAAAATAATCAGATTCTCTTTTGCCATCTTCCGTCTCATATCGCAGAAATAGCCCTTTATCGTCGCGCTCGATTTTTGTGACCCTACATCTGACAGGGACGAGTCCATTCTCAAATGTCGCCTTAGCGTAAAGCCACATCATCTTCTCTTGCATACGAATGTCCATAAAGAAGAATTTTCCTACCGAGTCGGGGACGATACGCTTGAGTGCGTTGAACTGGCGCATAGCATAAGAACAACAAGTCGCCGAGCAGTATTTCCGTTTAATGTTTCGGCACCCGACACAGGCGATAAACGCAACTGAACGGATCCGCGCGCCGTCTGCGCGAGCCAATTCCTTGCGCCCATTAGAGACATCAATCATCAGTTGCTCGAAATCCAATCCAGTCAGAACATCTTGTTCTTTCCCATATCGGAAATCGCGCAATTCTTCTTCAGAGCGCAATTCGAGCGTACCGGTTGCAAGCAGAACCGCGTCGAAATTCCGCTTCTTTCCTTCCCCGTTTTTTGTTTTGAAGGCTACCGAGAGCCCCCCTCTGCCCTTTTCGACACCAGTCAGTTCTGTTTCAAGGAGAGTCTCTATTCCTTCGAGTCTTTTGGCGTTGACTCTAAGACAAGATACTGCCGATTCGGCGACAGTGCAGAAACGGCAGTTGTCGCCTGGAACTTGCTTGCGCAAATCGTAGAGGATGCCGCCAAGAGTCGATTTACGCTCGATTAAAGTGACTTCTGCCCCAAGATTTTTGAGCATTTCAGCCGCTACCAGCCCACTTACGCCACCACCGACTATTAAGACTCCCTTTTTCATCTTGTTCATCTCAAACGGTCAAACTCCGAACAGTCTCGAAAACCTGCGCAGGCGCGGAATTAGCGAGCACTATCGCACAAGAAGGACAGGCTACTGAGCAAGCGCCACATCCTTCACACAACACCGAATCAACGGTAGAGACCTTCTTTTTCTCGTCAATCTTCAATGCGCCGTATGGGCAGATAGTCACGCAGATTCCGCAACCTGTGCAAGTGTCAGGGTCAACAAAAGCGGTTAGCTCAATCCGCTCAAGATAGGGTTTTGAAAGTAAAAGTAACGCCTGACTCGCCGCTGCCTGCGAATGTGCGACAGTGTCCTGCACATCGCGCGGCGCCTGTCCACAGCCTGCCAAAAACACCCCCGCAATCATACTCTCTGATGGACGCAGTTTCGGATGCGCCTCTTTAAAGAAACCTGCTTTATCGGATGCGAGTTTAAGAAGTGAGTTGAGAGATTGAGCATCCTTTGAACCTTTCAGTCCTGTTGAGAGAATGACCATATCCGCCGCAATCTCTACGATACTTCCTATAAGAGTATTTTCAGCACGCAGAATCAATTTTCCGTCTTTTTGCTTTATCTCAGTTACTTTCCCGCGAATGTAGACGACCCCTTCGTTTTGCGCCCTTTCATAGAACTCCTCATAGTTTTTGCCTGCGGTGCGTACATCAATATAAAAAACATAAACAGAAGAGGAAGGCAGCCGCTTTTTGGAAAGAAGAGCCTGCTTTGCAGTATATATGCAACAGATACGCGAGCAGTGTTCGAGATGGTTTTTATCTCTGGAACCTGCACACTGGATAAAGGCGATTGTTTCAGGCACTTTGCCATCCGAAGGACGCACGATTTTGCCGCTCGTTGGTCCGGAGGCGGAAAGCATCCTCTCAAATTGAAGCCCATCTATAACATCAGCGAAACGGTCTGCCCGGTAACTGCGCAGGTTCTCTTTCGGATATGTCTCATAGCCCGTTGCGACGATGATGACACCAACACGCCGCTCAAACACTTCGTCCTTGCCCTCATAATCAATGCACTGCCTCGGACACGCTTTCGCACAAACCCCACATTTCTTACCCGTAAACTGCCTGCAATTGTTTCTGTCAATTACAGGCACATTCGGCACGGCTTGCGGAAACGGTATATATATGGCTTTGCGCTCACCCAATCCGTAGTCAAACTCGCTCTTGACCCGAACAGGACATTTTTGGATACACTCGTAACAGGCAATACATTTTTTCTCATCAACACCGCGAGCGCGTTTCCTTATCTTCACAGAAAAATCGCCGACAGAGCCTTCGACCGCTTCGAGTTCCGAATAAGTCAAAAGTTCAATATTCTTATGGTTCAAGACAGCGCTCATCTTCGGTGTCAGAATGCACTGTGCACAATCCAATGTCGGAAAGGTCTCCGATAATTGCGCCATATGCCCGCCAATTGACGGCTGCTTCTCAACGAGAATGACTTTGTATCCTGCGTCGGCAATCGTAAGCGCCGCCGAAATTCCACCTATTCCGCCACCTAATATAAGCGCCGTCCTCTCAATCTCAATCCGATGCGCTCTGACTGGCTTGTTTCCTCTCACGGAGCGGATAACGCCTGCTATAAGCCGTCCCGCCTTTTCTGTTGCCCTGTTTTTATCGTCTGGATGGACCCACGAAACCTGTTCCCGTATGTTAGCACGGGCGAGGAAATCAGAATTCAATCCACTGCTTGCAACTACTCCACGAAAGAGTTCTGCGTGCAACGATGGAGAACAGGCTGAAACAACAACTCTATCGAGCCTATATTCCCGTATCTTTTCAGCGATGAGTTTCTGTCCAACATCGGAGCAAAGATAACGATAGTCTTCTACGCAAACGACCGTCGGTAACGCCTTGATGTTAGCCTTCAGCCGCTCGACATCCACACTACCTGCGATATTCTCTCCGCAGTGGCAGATGAATACTCCGGTTCTCATAAAAAAACGCCTATTTTAAGGTAAGAAAAGTTTATTCAATAGAGGATAAGATTTCAAACTGTTCTTACGATGTTAAAATGTTTGAGAGAATTCTTTTTCCCCTGCAGCACATCTGCTTTGACTATCGGTAGAGATTAGGCTGATTGTAAAGATTGTGTAAAACATTGTAATATTACCGATTGTTTTTTCTCTTTGTGTGTAGATATAATCAAGGAGGTAGTATGTCTTAATGTGGAGGATTACGCAATGCGGTGGGGTCTTTTAATCGTATCTTTTATTATGGTTTTACCGTTTCTTATTGTTGCGGACGAAACGGATGAGTATGTGAGCCAAGGCGCCAAGATTGACCCGAAGAAGGTTGAGGAAGCGGTTAAAAAAGGCGTTGAATGGCTCAAAAGTCAGCAGAAGCCTGACGGCTCTTGGGTTGGCACAGGCACTTATATGGAGATGTATCCGTTTGGAACGACAGCGTTGGCGGTCTATGCACTTCTTAAAGGCGGAGTATCGCCGAAAGAAGAGTGCATAACTAAGGCGTTTGACTATCTGCGCAAAGGAGGATTTCCTGGTACATATTCGGTATCTTGTCTGATACTCGCTTTGGCGGCGCTTTGTGAGCCACCAAAGCCTGAGCAGGAAGTTGAAGAGACATCGCCTGAGAAGTTGAAGAAACTGCGTACGGAGGCTTTCGAAGACCCCGAGAAGCGGATGCGTAAAAAAGCGCAGGAGTTACCTCCTTGGGCTCTTGACTGGTTGAAGCAAGCGCACGCATGGCTCATAAAATCTAAGACCCAGTCCGTCTGGCGGTATCCAGGTAAAGACCCTGGTGAAGCGTCAAAGAAAGGCGTCGGTGCGCATAATTCTATGGTTGACGCATCGAACGCGCAGTATGCTATGCTTGCACTCTTTGCGTGCCATCGTCTCGGAATTTACACGCCCGAAAATGTCTATATCGAGGTCGCAGAATACTATCTGAAAGAGCAGGAAGAAAAAGGTCCTGAGGTTAAAGGGTTTCCCGTTCCTGTTGCTGATTTACCTGTTGCGCAGTTGAAGAAGATGCTTTCTGAGCGGCTGAAACAGTTGCAAGAAGAGGCAAAAGAGATACCGTTAACGGAAGAAGGGAAGCAAGAACTTTTGAAGAAGTTACGCACCGAAGTGGCTCTTAAGGAAGACCCATATAAGAAATTCGGCGCCGAAGTTCAAAAGATGTATGCTCGTGGCTGGGGGTATTTGCCCCGCAGTCAGACTGTTAGAAGCGAGAACGAGACCGAAGAGTGCTTCAGACCGACAGGCACGATGACGACAAGCGGCTTGATTGCGCTTTCGCTTTGCAAGGTTGCCCTTGAAGGGAGCGCCTGGTATAAAGCGAACGAAAAGCGGCTCTGTCAGGCGATTCGTGATGCTGCGGCGTGGCTTGATAAGAATTGGACGCTTGACACGAATCCGAACGCAGGTCCGGGGTTCAGCGGTTGGCGTTACTATTATTTCTATGGATTGGAGCGCGTCGGTGCGATGACTATGATGCGGAAAATCGGCGAGCATTTCTGGTATGAAGAAGTAGCAAACAGAATACTTTCAGAACAGCAGTCTGACGGCTCCTGGCAAGGAGAAACGAGCAGTTCAACTCGCCCGAATGTCACGCCGTTTTCTCACGGACCTCTCTGGAACACCTGTTTTGCGATTCTGTTCTTAAAGCGCGCTACTCCACCGATTATCTCTGGCGGAGACAAAACAATCTACACAGGCGAGGGAATTCTTGGTGGCAAGGGTCCTGTTGCGCAACCACCGCCCGGTGAGAAACAGCAAGAAAAATAACTGAAAGAGACAGCAATCGCTTGTTAAATCCCTTTGGCATTTATTCGTAGTGCCGTCCCTTTTGCGGACACACTTCTACGCCGAATTCGGACGATGTAAAGGGTAGCTTCGCATAACACAACGAGCCGGAAACGCGGAGACAAAACATCTCCGCGCTCCGCTCTGATTTTTTAAGAACCCGACTTGATACGAAATCCCGATGGATTTGTTCGATGAATCGGATTAGTAACGGCGACCACCGCCGCCGAAGCCTCTTCCTCCTCTGTCGCCGCCTCTCCTGCCTCCGAAACCGCCGCCACTCCGTTCGGCTCTCGGACGCGCCTCGTTCACCGTGATGTTGCGTCCGTTCAAATCTTTCCCGTTCAGCCCTGCAATAGCCGCTTCCGCTTCCGCCTTCGCAGGCATCTCAACAAACCCAAAACCTCTCGACTCACCTGTGAACTTGTCCTTAATTACGACAACCGAACTCACCTGACCGAAACTCTTGAAGATGTTCCTCAAATCGTCTTCCGTCGTCCCTTTCGCCAAATTGCCAACATAAATGTTAATCGCAGTCCTCCTTTCTTTTAAAAAGCCCCTTATTTTATTTATGAATATCCTATTTATACATACAGAATTTTACAGCGTCACCTCCTCGATTGCAACTAAAATAACGGTTATCTGAAAAGAAACCAAAAACCGACTCCGATGATTAAAGCAGCAGCAACCCTGCGCAAGCTGTTCGTCACTCTCGTCAGACCTTTCGATTCAATCAATCCCTTCGCCGCACCGATGGATGTCCCTGCTACTAATATCAGAACCGAATGTCCCAACGAATACACGAGCAGCATCACCGCGCCGTAAACTACACTTCCCTTGGCCGCAATGAGCACCATCAGCACCGCCACAATCGGAATCGCACAAGGCGTCGAAATGATTCCAAATAAAAGTCCAAACAGGAATGAACCCAACACTCCACGGCTTTTCGGTTTTAGTCCCTGCATCACAGGTATATTGAACTCAAGCACATTCAAAAGATGAAGCCCCATAATAATGCACACGCCTGCGACAAGATATGCCCAAAACGACCCGACATCGCCAACCATACTACCCGTGAATGCTGCAATGACGCCGAGCGTCGTGAACATAACCGCAAGCCCGAGAACGAAAAAAAGTGAAAAAAGGAACGACTTTCTGAATCCACTCGCTTCTTTGAAACCTCCGATGTAACCTATCACGAGCGGAATCGTAGCCAAGACGCAAGGATTCGACGCCGTCAAAATCCCCAAGAAAAAGACTAACAAAACAGCAAGCCAAGAGCCTTCTTTCAACATATTCTCCGCCTTCTGAAGCAGCCCTCCTTCGGAACCTTTTTCACTGTTCGGAACCAGTCTCCCGCTCTCAATCTCCTCCAACTTTTTTAAGATTTCTTCCTTCGGGAAGAACCCGATATGACGGAAAACCTCGTTTCCTTTCGCATCAAAGAAAATTTGCGTCGGAATAGACGATATTTTTTGCCTTCGCGCGCAGGCACTCTCTTCATTTACATCAATCAAGAGCACGACCGCTCTCCTTGCTAACTCCTTCTTTAACTCCTCTAATATAGGCATCATCTTGATACAGGGAATGCATTTTCCTGCGCCAAAATCGGCAATGATGGGTAACCTCTTCTTCTTCGCCTCTTCTATGGGATCAGGCTTCCTTGAACGCTCCTCCAAGACCCATTTCTTGTTCTTCTGCACAACCGCCTTCACTAATAACTCGTCAGTGAACTTCTCAAACCTCTCAAAAACCAAGTTGGCTTTCAGATAGTCCGCAATCGCATCGTGCATCTCTTCGTATGAACCACCTTCCTGCCCCTCATACTGCGCTCTGTTCTCTTCGTAAAACTTCTTTATATCCTCTTCCTTTACGGTCACATCTTTCGTGACCTCCGTTTTAAGGGCTTCTATCAAAAGAGTACTTTTTTGCGACGGATTCAATCCTATCGCCTCTGCGACTTCTTGTCTTTTGTCAATCCCTCTCTTCAGCGCTTCCTGTAAGAGAACCTTTTGCTTTATCATCGCTTCAAGAAGCCCTTCTCTATCGTTCTCAAACTCTTGTTTCTTATCCTCTGTCAAAGAGGAGAACTCCTTCTCAAACTCATCTCTCGTTATCCTCTCGCCGTTAACTGTCGCAAGGACTCCTCCCTCCATCTCAATGAGACCCTTCTCTTCTACGCTCCTGCATTTGACGAAAAGCCCAATCACTATGATTGCAGCAACAGACGAAAGCACGCTTAACTTGTAAACGCTTCTCCTACTCATCTATTTTCTCCTTCTTTGTCCTCGGGTAAATTTCGGCGTATTCCCTTTTTATTCAACTATTTCACTCCCATCTCTTCCAGTTTCTTTTCAACTTCTTTTTGAGGGAAGAAGCCTATATGTCGGAAGAACTCCTTCCCATCTTTGTCGAAAAATACCTGCACAGGAATCGCTTGAATACCGTAGCGGGCTGCCAGTATCTGCTCATTGCCAACATGGATGAAGATGATATTAACCTTATCTCCGTACTTCTCGCGCAAGGCTTTTAGAATAGGCTGCATCATATCGCAAGGAACGCAACCTGATGCGCCGAATTCAACAAGCGTCGGCTTACCACTTGCACGCGCCTTATCAACAGGATTGTCTTTCGCAAGTTCAGCCTGCTCTTTGACCCAAGAAGCAGAAAGAGTAATCCGGATTCTCTTACCAAGCGTAAGAATGTGCTCTTTAATAGCCTGTTCCCGCTTTTGACCGAGAAGATAATCTTTTATCCTGTCTTTCAGCTGCTCCAACGGAGTGTCCCCTGCAAGCGATTTGTTCTCTTCGTAAAAGTCAACTATCTCCTTGTCCGTCACCTGAATCGTGGATACAAGATTTTCAAGGTATTGCTGAATTATTTCCCTGTCCGTCTTGCCTGTCAAGTCTTTCTTCTTTTCAGCAGCATCCTTCTTCGCAGCGAACAGCAGTAATTTCTCCGTGGCTATTTGCTCCAGAAGGAAGAACTTGTTTTTTCGCAGTTGCTCACGCAGATTAGATGGTGCCTCGTCTATCTTTGACTCCAATTCTTTGGCGGAAATCGTGATTTCATCTGCGCGAAGCAAGGTCCCCTCAGGCAGGTCATCGCCAAGCACAGCATAGGCAAGTGCCAAGGAAGATAGTTCTGGATAAACAGACTCTACCGTCTTGCCTACCATATCTTTCTTCTCGGATGTTGTCTTGGAGTCTTCCGTCTTTGACGGTTCTTCCTGCCCTTTCTCTCCTGTGGGTTTCTCTCCTTGACCTTGAGCAGAGGGCGGGAATTGTCGCGAGTCTTTATCTGCGGTATTCTCTTGCGCTTTCAAACAGATGACGACTCCGATACCAATGGCGAGCAAGACAACTATCGCTAATTTTACACCCAAACATAGACCTGTTTCACCAGACCCGTTCTCCATCTTGTTTCTCCTTAATTATTAGTAATCCCGAATCTATACGCAGCCAACCACACAATCGCTTCGTCGGAACAACCGCAACGGTTGCGGAAAGGCTCATCATCCGTAAAACATTTATTACCTCAATGCACCCGAAACTTGATTATACTCTGTATACTTCTTTGTTTTGTCTCCGTTTTGTCAAAAATTCTTCTGCAGACTCCCTTTAAAGAAATGACGAGTCCTTTTGCAGACGGCGACCAATCCAAGCATAACAGGCACTTCAATCAGGACGCCGACGACAGTTGCAAGCGCTGCACCAGAAGAAAGTCCGAACAACATCGTGGCGGTAGCAATCGCAACCTCGAAATGGTTTGACGCACCTATCATTGCCGATGGTGCAGCATCCTCATAACTCAACCGTAAAACTTTCGCAAGGCCGTATCCGAGCCAGAAAATCAGATTCGTCTGAATGAAAAGTGGAATCGCAATCCAGAGGATCGTCAGCGGTTTGGAAAGAATCACTTCTCCTTTGAACGAGAATAGAAGCACTAATGTAACAAGGAGTGCTACAATAGTTATCGGCGTCAAAAGGTGCAAGAATTTTTTGTTGAACCAATCTATGCCTTTTGCAGAGATGACCCACTTCCGCGTGAAGTAGCCTGCAACAAGAGGTAGCGCTACATATATGCTTATTGATAAAACAAGCGCCTGCCACGGAACCGGCAGTCTCCCGACACCTAACAAGAAGCCGCCAAGCGGACCATATAATAAAAGCATAGAAAGTGAGTTTATCGCTACCATAACGAGAGTATGACCGTCATTACCTTTTGCGAGGTATCCCCAGACAAGTACCATCGCCGTACAGGGTGCGATGCCTAACAATATACAGCCCGCAAGGTAACTCCTCCAAAGAGGTATCTGGAGCATCTTCACTCCTTCAACCACGACGACTTTTCCTGCTCCGTGCGTTGCGCCTTCGGGCAAGTCAAGCCCAAAAGGCATCTTCACATAGTCAACCGCATCTTTCCCTATCAGTGAGTAGAAGACGATTCCGAGGAAGAACAGCGACATAACATACATCGAAAACGGCTTTATAGCCCAGTTCACGAAGAGCGTTAACCCGACAGGCTTGGCGTTTTTCCCTGCTTTCAGTACATCCGCAAAATCTATCTTCACCATTATCGGATACATCATAAAGAATAGACAGATGGCAATCGGAATGGAAATCACAGGCGCTTCGTTCACGAATATCGCAAGACCATCAAGAAACTTCGCCACTTCCGGCGCGAGTTTGCCAAGAACGATTCCTGCAACGATACAGAGCGCTACCCAAACCGTTAGGTATTTTTCAAAAACATTCAGTCTCCGTTCCTCTACCATCTTATACCTTCCTAACGGGCTCTTTTGCCGCTTTGAGCCGATTTGTGATATTCGGAAAGGAGCGCTTCCGCGTATTTCTTTTTCGCCTCATCAGGCACCCAATTCCGTTTCTTCACTCTCTCTAACAATTCCTCCTTGATTTGCTCCTCATCCGAAAGGTTCAGATTCCTCACCGCCTTGATGATTTCATCAAGTCCTGCGATTCCGACTTCTCTACCACCGATGATGATTCTCCTCGGTAAAGCGTTTGGATTCATACACGGACAGACGCCATCAATGTTAGGCGACATCTCTACTTTCCCCCAATAACCTTGCGGATAGCATCCTTCACCTTGGCGACCTGCTCGGAAGACCACTCCAACACTCCTGGTGTTTTGCTTATTCCGAGTTCGTGAAGGCAGATTTGCCTGCATTCAAAGCCGCCGTGTTCAAGAGTCTTCTTCGCACAACAGACAGGACACCCATCAATCGCAACCAGCACCTTTCCTGCTTTCGTAGACTCAATCAGTCCATCAATATGTCCGCCGATTCCTGCAAGACAGAAAATCTTACCGACACCTTCTCGTGTCAGTTCTACTGCCGCCTGATTCGCAATCTGCCCGACATTTGAGCCTCCTGAGCATGGGAAAAACAGAATCTCTTGCGGCTCGCAAAGACATTTCCCTTTCGCCATCTTTCTTCCTCCTATTCTATTCTTTTAATAAGAGCGCTCACTTCAGTGCGGATTCTGTCCCTGACTTCGCGGAAAACTTCAATCGGCTTCCCTTTCGGGTCAGGAATATTCCATTCTATAACCTCCTTCGCACGAACGAGAGGACACGCCTCGCCAGCACTCAAACAACCCATAGTCACAGCCAAATCAAACATAGCGATTCCGGTATCTTCGATTCTCTTCGGCTTCTGCTCGGATATATCTATTCCAAACTCTCTCATCACCTCAACCGCGAGAGGATTTACTTGTTGAGCCGGGTGCGTCCCTGCGCTGAACGGTTCAACCTTGCCTGCGCCTAAATGTCGAGCGAAACCCTCCGCCATCTGACTACGGCAAGAGTTTTCAACACAGACAAAAACGACCTTTTTCAACATATCTAACCCTTATGCTTCTGTATCAACTCTTTTATCTTTCCGACATCGAGAACTTTACCTGCGGAAACCACCTTGCCATCAATAACAAGCGCAGGAGTCATAAGAACGCCACGGTTCATTATCTCGTTCAAATCTTTGATGTGGGCCACTTCCGCATTTACTCCTGTCTCCTTTACCGCCTGCTTAACATTCTCCTCTAATTTCGTGCATTTCGCACACCCCACACCCAAAACTTCAATCTTCATTTCTCCCCTCCTTCTACAAACTCACCTGAAATTGCGGAGCCTCCGCCTTGAATCTCATAAAACGGATGTCAACCCCGCCCAAGTTTTTCTATCTCCGGCAGAAAAACCTTCTTCAAGAATTCTAACGCTGCTTTCTCATCGCCATCAGTGATGATTCTCATAAGCAGTATTATGTCCGCATCATCCACACTGACAACAATCCTACTCTTGCTCATCAGACTCCTCCGACGCAAACAATGATGGAACATCATAACCACTCTCTTTAAGCAAGCGAAACAAAGTCTCTCTCTTATCGCGCCAAGTAGAATCGAACAGTTCCGCACATCTTGTCACCGAGACTTCCTCCGCCGCAAGTTTGACTGCGAATGCAGTGCAGGTCTTTTCTCCGCATTTACCGCAGTTTGAAAGCGGCAGCAACCGCAGAATATCAAGAGGAGATAACCTGCCTCTGCGAAAATAATTCGGCTCTATCTCGTCGCGACGCGCCCAACATTTGTTAACCAAACTCCGAAGCCAGTCGAGCGTCCGACGCGCATCATCAACATCATCCGCCTTCGCAATCGTTACCCTACAGCCATATATGTTTATTATCCGATGCTCCTTCTTCAGGGTCAGAGTTTTTCCCTCGTGGTTGTAAATACAGTTTTTTACCAGCCCATTTATATATGGAAGTACATCGCTCATATCAGCGTTTGCCTGCGCTATAACCCTGATTTTGTCAGGGTCAGCAAGACAAGGCAAAACATTTTCAATCTCAATGCTCCTAACGAATTCCGTCTCCACTAATATCATCTTCCTTTTTCCATATACAACCGACTTAGAATATCGCGCCGTATATCAAACCTACAATCGTAGAAAGTCCGACAACAAGTCCGACATAAACCAACATCTTTTTGGTTCCGATTATTGTCCGTATCACGAGCATACTCGGTAGCGAAAGCGAAGGACCAGACAGAAGTAGTGCAAGTGCAGGACCTTTCCCCATTCCGCTTCCCATTAATCCCTGTAAGATTGGCACTTCGGTCAGCGTGGCGAAATACATTAGCGCTCCGGAAACGCTTGCGATCAGATTCGCCCAAAGCGAGTTACCTCCTACGAGCGAGGCGACCCATTCTTCTGGAATAAGCGCTTGATGTCCAGGTCTTCCTAATAAGAATCCTGCGACCAGCACGCCGCAGAATAGAAGAACAAAAATCTGTTTCCCGAGCCACCAAGTCTGCCCACACCATTCGACGAGTTCTTCTTTTTTGAACCAAGAGATGATAACCAGAATCAGAGCAATCAAGAATACACCTGCAATGTAGAACCGTAATTTGAAGATAGAAGAGTAGAGCGACGGCGCATACTCAATACTTTTTATCTCGTCCATCGGTATCTTTATTATCTTCCCTTCTCCTTCTTCTACTTTCACGGACATTTCAATTGAGGTCTGTCCTGCGCGGACGCCGCTTATTACAGTGCCGTCTTTTTTATGCACGAGCACATCCCCAGGCTTCCCCCAGTTAGCGAAGACGAGGATACCGACCATACATACGAAGTAAATCACAGTTTTCCATAATGGGCGCGTAACTTCTTCTTCAACGAGAGCGAATCCTTGGGCTTGCGCTGCCGCCGCTTTCTCCTTCTCTTCTCTCCTGTAAAAAAGATGCATCAAAAGCCCGATTATGATACTGAACGAGACTGCGCATATAGCCCTCGCTACGCCGAGTTCGAATCCTAATACCCGTGCGGTGAGGATTATCGCAAGAACATTTATCGCAGGGCCAGAATAGAGAAAACAACAGGCAGGTCCAATACCTGCACCGCGCGTATATATTCCCGCAAACAGGGGAAGCACTGTGCAAGAGCAAACTGCTAAAATCGTTCCCGAAACAGAAGCGACTCCGTAAGAGAGAATCTTGTTCGCGGCAGCCCCAAAATACTTCATTACGGACTGCTGACTGACGAACACGGCGATTCCACCTGCGATGAAGAAAGCAGGAACGAGACACAAAAGCACATGCTCGCGTGCGTAGTCCTGAAGCATTAAAAACGCCTCAAGCCCTGCTTGTCTCACGCGCTGTGCTTCCCACGGCATAAAATACGCTAACAGAAATGCACCTAACAATACCGCAAAAATTTTCAATTCTTTCTTCATTTCTATTTCCCCTTCCCTGTCTGCCATTTCCTCAGAAGTTTTACTTTTTCTTCTAACTGCTCTTTCAATACCCGTTCAACGCAACCGAAAAAGTCCATCACGCACGGGCACTTGAGACTGTAGTAAACATTGAGCCCTTCCTTGCGATTGTTGAGAAGGTCTGCCTTTGTGAGAACGGTTAAATGGCGCGAAACGGTCGCCCGTTTCACATCAACCGCCTTCGCTATGTCTTCTACACATCTCTCTCCCTTTGCAAGAAGTTCCACGATTTCCAGTCTCAGCGGATGAGCGAGCGCTTTTACAATCTGCGCTCTCATTTTATAGGCTTTTCTTCTTTCTTCATTCATCATTTTCATCACCTCACAACTAACTATGTGACTATTTAGTATTATAGTTGACGACTTGTTGAATACGCAACAGAAATTCGTTTCTGTCTATCGCAATTTTGTCTATTCCAATTTCTATCTATTACAATCTTTTTGTCTATTACAACTTTGCTATTGGAAAGAAGAATTTTTGACTAAAAATCGATTAAAAGATTTCTCGATTTTCGGCTCTAACAGAGAGAAAGATGCCCAGTTATTCGATTATTTGAAGGTCGGTCTCTTTACAGCCACAGTCTTTAAGCAACCGCCGAGCGAAATGAATTGCAGAGTGAGAATGAGGCTGCTTCCATTTTAGAGAGTTTCGCAGGGTTGCGGACGATAAGGAAGAAAGAGGTTTGACTTTCAATCGGATTCTTCTGGTTTTTCATTCCATCGGCGTTATAATAATTGATGGAATGGTTTTTTGGAGGAAGAGAGTGGAAGAGAGAAAGCGCGTGCAGAAATACATAATCCAGATGAGCAAAATCATCGGCGAACTTTTGAACTCATCGGAAGAATTGCATCAACTACTCAAACAGATAGAATCTGAAGGCTACAAGGTCAACATCGGATTCGTCACTCTTGTTTCAGGAGGAGAAGTTCACAAGAAAGCGGAGTTGCGTTTCGAGTTGACTGATAAAGACAAAGAGTTCTTAAAAAACATAGGAATACGCTATGATGAAGGCGATGACAGCGCTTGTCGTGGCGGTAACGATTAGTCTCGTAATTTTTGGTTGTTCTTCTGTTACGCTCAAAGACCTCAAGGCTAATCAGATACTGCCGCCTGATGTTTCTCCGCTTTATGCGGTTGCGCTTTTTCGCCTTGCTGTTGTAGTAGGAGAATATGAGGTAGCATACGGTCTGCTTACAAAAGAGACGCAAGAAAAATACGGATACTGGGACTTTTGGGCGGTTGTGCAGTGCAATTTAACTCTTCCGCTTGCAGACACTTCTGTTGCCGCTTACGACTTCATAGTGAACTCAAGAACCATAGGAGCGTTGGAACGCGAGCGTCCCGATGTCACAGATGTCGGTATCGAGTGCGACAACATCACGGTATTTGTTTATGTAAAAAAGGAAGAAGGGGTATGGAAAATAGGTCTTTATGAAACCGCGATGGGGTATTGACAAATGATTTTTGCTATATAAAATAATTCATTTTTACACGGTCGGAGTCCGTCTATATTAAAAGGATATTATTTAAGGAAAAAGATTGGAGGATAAGAAAGATGGTTAGTAGGGTTACAGTTTTGTTTGTATTTTTGTGCGCTCTTTTGGTGGGTTGCATCCACGGCAAGGCGAGTGGTCCTGCTGACATAACAATCACAACGGAGACACTTCCTAACGCTGTTGTCGGGCAGGCGTATTCGGCAGAACTTAAGGCTACTCGCAGACATAAGGGAATAGACCTTACCTGGTCACTTGACGGGGGTACACTGCCGACAGGACTTGTATTGAACTCAAACGGGTTCATCACAGGCACACCTACGAAAGACGGCGTCTTTTCTTTCGTCGTAAAAGTCGTCGACAATTATGACCAGAACAAGGATACCAAAACGCTTTCTATAACAGTAACAGGAATGCGGATAACGACGGGGAGTCTGCCAGACGGAGTAGTCGGAACACCATACATTCAGACTCTTACGGTAGATGGCGGAGTGAAGCCGCTTTCGTGGATGGTGACGAGTGGCGCGTTGCCGGATGGACTTTCCCTCTCTTCTTCGAGTGGAATCATAAGTGGCTCGCCGACGAAGGAAGGAACCTATGCATTCGTTATAAAAGTGACTGATACGAACTCAAACGAAGCAACAAAACCTCTTTCAATAAAGATAGACCCATCTTCAACTGCGATAACTATTACGACGACGGTTCTCGACTCTGCGCAAGTCGGAATCGCATATTCATTCAAATTACAGGCAACAGGCTCAACCACAATCGCTTGGAGTCTCGTGAATTCGACCCTGCCGAATGGGCTTTCTCTTAATCCAGACGGCACAATTTCAGGAGTTCCTCAAACTCCCGGAGACTATTCCTTTATAGCGAAGGCGACAGATACATCAACCGGTCTTTCTGACACGAAACTGCTTAACTTGGTAGTCAATCCTATTACCATCACGACGACTACTCTGTCGAACGCGACGGTAGGGGCGTCTTACGAGCAGCGGTTATCTGCAACAGGAGGATTTTTGCCGCTTTCATGGACAGTAGCAAGTGGGAGTTTGCCTGATGGTCTCAGCCTTGACAGCAATAGCGGTTTGATAAGTGGCGTGCCGACAAAGGAAGGGGACTTCTCTTTTGGCGTAAAGGTATCAGATTCAGTCAATAATTCAACGACAAAAATGTTTACACTCACAGTTCTTCCTTCTGGGGCTTTTGAGATAACGACGGTTCTCCCTTCGAGCATCATAGTAGGTGTGGCTATCTCTCTTACTTTCCAGTCCAATAGAACCAGTGCGAATCTCGTATGGTCTGTTGCTGCTGGTTCTCTTCCAGCAGGACTTTCTCTTGACTCAGACGGCAAACTGATTGGCACTCCCGAAACGACAGGTGAGAATGCATTTGTGATACAGGTAAGAGATACCGGCACGGACGAGACCGCGACGAAAGGTTACACACTCAAAGTAGACTCTTTCTCTATTCAACCGGCACCTTCCGATAACAAGTTGCCTGATGCCCAAGTAAACGCCACATATATTCAGACCCTTACAGTAGATGGCGGATGGACACCGATAACTTGGGAAGTTACAAGTGGTGCTTTACCTGATGGGATTGAACTTGATGCGAGCGGAATCATAAGTGGAATTCCTACTACGGCTGGCGACTATGTTTTCGTAGTAACGGCGACAGATAATAAGGGTAACAAGGCAAGCAGAGCGTATATCATCACAGTAAGATAAGAGTTTCTTAAAAACTTATGAAAATGGGGGAGGGATGGCAATGAGATGGGCGTTCGCCTTAATAGCAGTTTCTATATTCTTCGTGTGCCTATTTGGCTGTGAGCGAGTTGAGCATAATGCACCAAGAGTTGAGGTTTTTACGCCCGGTTATTGTGGTCATAATGTTTTGGTTCGATACAGACTTTATCACGATGAGCCTGACGCTTCCATTCTCGTTGAGTATTCGCAAGATGGCGGAAGAGCGTATTATCGTGCGAGTGAGGGTTATGGAGGAGACGGGACACGCAATTTAGCCGCTTCAGAAACCGGCATACTCCACATCTTTGCTTGGGATAGTCTCAAAGATATAGTTGATGCTAATGGTAGGCCTACTCTTTCGACAAATGTTATGCTCAGAATCACGCCTTATGCGCATAAAAAGGGAGCACCTGTTGTTGTAGGACCATTCATTGTGAACAATACCGACAATGTGCCGCCGACTGCTCTCATTCTTGAAACAGCAGGCGAATGCGGAAATGTGCTTGTTAAATATATAGTGTCGGACAACAATGGCGACGCAGCGAAAGTTAAACTTGAGTTCGATGCTGGGGCTGGGTTTAATGATGCACGCGTGGCGGTAGACGCAGGAGGCGACCCTCTTACGCAACTCTCATCAAACTTGCCTGAAGAGAAGAATGACGAAAACAATCAGTTGGATAACTGGGTAATAAAAGGAGTTGTTCTCGGTGTAAATACTGACTTGTCAGGCAAAATTTATGCGGAATTGTCAGAAGACCCGCCTGCATCGGGGACATATCATTTAAGTCTGTATTCCGACAGAGCACATACGATCAAAGTTGCGGAAGGAACTATAACAGGCAATGGGAGGCTTAATTTCACAGATGCTATATCAGGGCTCTCTGTCGCCGTTGACCTGACTTATGTTGCCGATGATGGCGACATAGAACTCGTCTGCGGCAGAACCCATTACCTCGTCTGGGACAGTTTTTCTGACCTCGGACCGAACTACTCGCCAGGTGCGAGTATCCGAATCGTCCCTTTTGACAGTTGTAGTGAAGGGATACCATCCAACGCCGTTACGATTGATATTGATAACCGCCCATATCCGAACGGGAAAGGTATATTTTACGATACGGAACTTGCCGAGAAGGACATTGGTTGGCATTGGTCTATTTCGGTGGCGATGAAAGATTTTGACGGTGATGGGCATGACGAAATAGTTGTCGCCTGCTACTCAGGAACTTATGTGGTTATATACGATGCGCTGAATAATAGACTTCATCCGCGTTGGCTCGGAACGCGTTCTTATCCGCGGCAAGTGTTAGTAGACGATTTTGACGCGGATGGCAGAAAAGATATTTTTCTCGCGAACAAAGGACCTGATGAGTTCTGGTGGCATAGCGCTACTGACTGGTGGAAGTTTACAGTGATGCGCATCGGACCGCAGGAGACGAGAGGCGCTACGTTAGGTGACTTTGACGGAGACGGTGACAACGATGTGTTCGTTTGCAACTTAGGTTACAATTACATTTGGCGCAATGACGGTAGCCGTAATTTCAGTTCGGTTGTTGTGCCGTTTGGTAGGAAAGAGGACAATCGAGGCGCCGCTGTTTCTGATTTCAATCGTGACGGCAAACTCGATGTTTATGTCTGCGGCAGGTTCCGCGATATGATTCATTTCGGAAACGGCGATTGCACATTTGAGGACAAATCGGGCACGAACATTCCGCAAGATGGTGTAACAAGTTGGCGCGCTGTTGCGTTCGACTATGACAATGACGGAGACCCCGATATATTCGTTGCCAAATGGGGACAGAATAGACTTCTTAATAACGATGGCAATGGGCGGTTCTATTATGATAACGATCTTCCAAAAGACAGAGACAATAGCCGCGATGTGACCCATTTCGTGCGCGATGGCGTTAACTATCTCCTTATCGGTAATCGTGGAACTCTCTGCCGTCTTTATCGGGTTTATGACAAGAGACTGTTTGATGTCACGCCTGTAAATCTTCCTGTTCGAGCGGCGTTTACATACGGGGTATGTGTCGGTGATGTTAATGGTGATGGTAAGCCCGACGCATACATCGCCAACGACGGCTACGACACTCTCCTCTTCGGAAGACCCTGATGAGTGAAGAAAGTTATATACAGTCGCTGAGGGCGGTTGTGGCGGAGAACAACATCGAGGTAGCGCAGTTGAAACGATTGCAAGAACTCGTCTTTTTGAGACGGCAAAATTTGGGAATCTTGCGCGACGATGATAACGAAAGAATGGCAGGAGGAAAAGGCTCGCTTCGATGGCAGCATCGGGTAAGGTCTGCGCTTCGGGCGTTAAGGAAAAACGGCGAGGCTGTCCTCATAGGCAGGGCGCTTTATCGGTTCCTTATCTAAGGGGAAAAGATAAATTAAGTCAGACGCACGCCAAATCTTGTTTCGAACTCGCTATTTATCCTTTTTATGCTTAACATTCTGCTTGCTCTTCCTTACAATTTCTATCGTTTCGGGTTGGATTGAGCATATAAGATTAGATAAGGAGGAATACAATGGAAAGACGAACTTGCGTTATCTGTGTTCTTCTGTTTGTTTCTCTTGTTGCTTTTTTTGGCGCTTTCTTGATGGCACAGGAGACTGAAAAGAAACCGTCTGAAAGGAAGTGGACTTCCGAACAGTTCATCATTGAGCCGAGCACCGTTAGTCAAAAGGCTTCCGAGCAATACAGAAAATTCCTTAATGTGAAAGAGGTCGCCAAACTGCTGAATCTGAGAGAGCAGGCGTATTTCGGTGTCTCTATGGAGCAGGCGGTAGATGATACGGGCAAACCCGTTCAAGGAGTCATTCTGCGTTATGTCGAGAAAGGTTCACCTGCGGAGAAGGCAGGCTTTAAAGTCGGTGATGTAATCACAAAATGGGGTGATGCAGTTTTACCTGAAAAAGATTCTCTTCTCTGGTTGCGTGAAAAACTCTCGTCCCAAAAAGTCGGTGAAACTGTGGAGGTGACCGTCAAGCGAGTTGAAGAGGAAACCAAATTGACGGTAACCTTCACGAAAGTGCCGACTATCTGCGAGCCGCGCACTCACGATGAGTTAGCAGATGATACCGCCTTTACGCTTTCCGCTTTCGAGGAGTTTGTTCGAAACAACAACATTCTCGAGGATTATCTCGAAGTCAGGCGGATGTTCCATAATGTCACGACGAGGCCCTTTGCTCCGCAAGAAATCTCAGAAGGCAAGATGATATATCATCCGCATCTTTTGAGCGAGATTGTTTATCTCTTGCGGAACCCTGAAAAGACGCTTTTGGTCACTAATCAGATGGCGGATGTCGCTCGTTCCCGTTTTTCCAGTAAGAATCAGGATGTTGCAGGGATCTTGCATCTTGCCGCCGAGAAACTCGATGCGCCGCTTGACAAATACCAACTCATCAACGAAAAAGAGTTCACGGTTGCACAGTTCATCTCGGTCGTGAGAAAATGTGCAGAGGGAGTGAACAAGGTATTCGAGTCGTTATCGGAAGAGAAACGGTTCGCTCTCGCTGATACAGCAATAAAAGCCGTTTTGCGCGAAGAGACAAACCCTGACCTGAAAGAAATGATGAAAGTTTCGCTTACCGTCAATTACAAAAAATTGTTTTCTGTCGTGCTCGATTTGTTAAGACATCTGACGGCGACGAACCTCGAAGCACTTAAAACAAGCGCGTCTTCTTTGACCTCAATCAAAGATAAAGTGGACGGAGTCGAAGGAGATGTTCTTTATCTCGAAAAGACGCCGTTTGGAAGAATCGTAATCGGCGGAAAGGGCAAAAATAGATATATTGGCGACGATTTTCTGCTAATCATTGATTTGGGAGGAGACGATGTATATGAGGGCGCAACAGGGGTCTCTTCTGCAAAACTGCCTGTCTCTGTTATTATTGACTACGATGGTAATGACAGATATGTCGCAAACGACACGGGTGGCTGTGGCTGTGGAATATTCGGGGTCGGCGTTCTTTATGATGTAAGCGGTGACGATATATATCTTGGAAAGACTCTCGCTCAAGGTGCAGGACTCTTCGGTGTCGGCGCTCTCGTTGATGTCGCAGGTAACGATACATACAAAGCGGAATCGCTCTGTCAAGGCGCCGCTCTTTTCGGAGTCGGTATGCTTTTGGATGCGCAGACGCAGGATCCTCAAAAAGGGCGCTTCACTGGTTCTGACCGCTACCTCGCAAGCAACTACGCACAAGGATTCGGGATGCCGAGAGGATTTGGTATTCTCGTTGATACCGAAGGACAGGACATCTACATAACAGGCTCTTATATCGCCGACTTCCGCGCACCTGAACGCTCTGCTATTTCTCTTTCACAAGGGTTTGGCTATGGCTGGCGTCCTTACAGCGACCCGTCATTCGGCGCAGGCGGAGGATTCGGTCTCCTCTTCGATTTCAGTGGCCATGATACTTACATCGGCGACTATTTCGCACAAGGCTCATCTTATTGGTTCGCTTTCGGCGCGCTTTATGACGAATCCGGTGACGATGTCTACATTGCAGGTCGCTACTCGCAAGGCGCAGGAATCCATCTCTCGCTTGGAACCCTTGTTGATGTTTCAGGGGATGATAGATATAGCGCTTATGTTGGTGTTTCTCAAGGCTGCGGACACGACATCGCTTGCGGGATTCTTTACGATGGTGATGGCAACGATATCTATAACTCCGGCTGGCTTTCGATGGGAGCGGGCAACGATAATGGCATAGGGATCCTTCTTGACTGCAACGGCAATGATGTCTATCAAACGACCGCACCGCAAACTTCACAGCCTACGGGGAACCTTTGCGCAGTACGAGGAAACAAACCTTCTATTGGAGTTCTTGTTGATGCAGCAGGCGATGACAAATACAACGCACCAGGCAGAGTGAATGGCACGAATCTTTTACTCGGCAAGGACGAGAAGGAAAAAAACATCCGCTGGGGCGTATTTATAGACGCAAAATAGAATTTAGCGCTGTGGTTGTTGTGGGCGTTTCCCCAATTCCAATTCCAGTTCCATCTGGTCTTTGCCTTCGCGAAGCAGTTTTAATTTGATTTTGTCGCCTGGCTTCTTCGTTGCGAGAAAGTCAAGCATCGCTTGGGGACCGTCAATCTTTTTTTCATCTGCCTCTATTATTATGTCTCCGGGTTGAAGTCCTGCTTTCTCTGCAGGAGAGCCTTCAACAACCTGCTGAACCTGACATCCACCGTTCACAGGTTCGGGGTTGAACAGAACCCCCATATAAGCGTCGGTGCGCGGTGCAGGCTGTTGTGCAGGGACCATTCCACGAGGAGCATATTTATCAAGTGTGACATCTAACTCGACCGTCTGTGTTCCACGCTGGACTTTTACTTTCACCTGCCAGCCTTCAGGGTACGCAAGAATGGCGCCCCAAAAACGCGGTGCGCTCGGAATGTCATATTTGTCAACACTCAAAATAATGTCGCCGACTTTGAAACCGGCTTTGTCCGCTGTTGAGCCGCCTTCAACTTTTTCAACCGTCGCAACCGCTTTTGGATTGTTCGCAAGTTGTAGCCCATTGATTGTTCCGTGATAGACGGTCGTTCCATCAGGCACATTTTTGTATTTCTCGATGAACCGCTTAATCTGATGGGTCGGAACCGCAAGCCCGATTCCTGTGTTGACGCGGTATGGGAATCGGACACGGATCTGTCCGTTGATTCCGAGGAGTTTCCCGTCCATACCAATCAAAGGTCCGCCTGAATTACCAGGATTTACGCGCGCATCAGTTTGAATACAATCTGAGTAGTTGCCCATATTCCTGTGCACAGCGCTTATGATTCCGAAGGTAACAGTCGGCTGAGAGTCTTCTCTTGCGGTCATAAAAGGAGTGCCAAGCGCAATGGCGAACTGTCCGACTTTAGCGGAATCGGAATCTCCAAGTGGTACATACGGCATCTCCTTACCTTTATTATCTATTTTAAGAAGACAAATATCGCCGAATGGGTCAAGCCAAACCATTTTCGCTTTGTATCTTTTACCTGTGGGACCACCTGGCATCCCGACAGTCCAGTTCATACTTCTTCCTGCGACATGATGATTGGTCAAAACATAACCATCAGGCGAGATACAAACGCCGCTTCCTGCTTGAAAATTGACGAACGCAGGCGAGACTTTCTCGACGAGTTTGACCAATGAATCTTCGAGTTCTTTTACGAGTTTTTCATCTTCTGTCTCGTCGCCACGAATTCCTGAAAAGATAAACATAATTGCTATGACTGCGAGAGTTAACGGCATTTTTCGCAACATTTAATCGCCTCCTTAGACTACATAGACTACTATTAGAATGGTCTTGCGCCGATAGTGACTTCCATCTCTTCAATCTTCTCAACGCCTTCAACAGTCCTCTTCACTTTTAATTTCACTTTTTGCCCAACCTTACATTCTCTGATTGCAAGACGCAAATCATCCCAGTTCTCGATGTTTTTTCCGTTAAACTCGATTATGACATCATTGTCTTTAAGTCCTGCATCAGCGGCGGGAGTACCGTCCTCGACACGGGCAATGACAGCGCCTTTTACATCTTCTGCGCCTTCCGCGGCAACGACGCCTAAATACGGCACCTTCTCTTTCTCAATCTTGTTTCCTGCGAGCATCTCGGATAAGCGCTCCTTGATTTTGTGGGAGGGTGCGGCGAAACCGACACCGGAGTTCTGACCTGCCGGACTTTCAGTGCTTACATAAGAAGCGATTCCAAGGAAGTTGCCGTCTTTATCAACGACTGCGCCTCCTGCGTTGCCATAATTAAGTTGCGCATCGTGTTGAAAACAGTTGCCTCCGACCCTGTTAAGCGCACTGACTATGCCGATGTTTACCGTAAGGCTAACTCTGTCCTCGGCACGTCCTACAACAGCAACGAACTGCCCAACCTTGATGTTCGATGTGTCGGAGAATTTTACCGCAGGCAATCCATCAGCCTCTATTTTGATAAGAGCGACATCCGTATTCTCATCGTAACCGAGACGCACACCTTCAAAACTCCTGCCGTCAGGTAGTCTCACAGTAATCCGTTTGATGTTCTTTCCGCGAACATTGAAATGGGTCGTTGCGATTGCACCGTCCTCTGAAACTATTACCCCAGAAACAGGCGCATTAGGACGCGTCCTGTATTGACCGCCTTGTCCTGCTGCTCTGCCAGGAAGCACCCCTTCTCTTTCTTCTCCTTCTCTCTGCGAAAAATCGCGCTCGACATAGATCGATACAACAGACTGAGCGACCTTGGCTGCGGCTTTCTGCATCTGCCGTTCAAGCGCACTGAGTAGTTTAAGTTCAGGACTCTCCACCGCAACAAGATGAAAAGTTGCAGCCATCAGCGCGAAAAACAGAAGAATACTACTCCCTCGTCTCATATCACTCACCTCATTTCGTTTCAATCAGTTTAAGAGTGAACTCTTTTTTTTCGCCTGCTCGCTCTATTTTGAGAAGCAACACATCGCCCGGCGATTTATCATTCAGAATTCGTTGATAATCCTCTACTCTTTTAATCTCCTTGCCGTCAATCTCAAGAACCACATCTCCTTTCTTGATTCCTGCAGTTTCAGCAGGAGAATCTTTTGCTACGCTGTCAACGACCAGTTTCCCCTCTTTTTCCTCGAGGATTATGCCGCAGGTCATCTGCGGTTTTTCTTTCCGTGGAGCGTCTTCGCAGACCTTTGCTACCCTGACGACGAATCTTTTCAGTTCCCCTTCACGCCGTACTACGAATTCCACATCCGTTCCTGGCGGGACGACAGTCAACTCAATGGCAAGTTGGTCAGGAGTGTCAATCGGTTCTCCGTCAAACTCAACAACGACATCTCCGCGGCGTAGTCCGCTTTGAAACGCAGGTTCGCCTCTTTTAACCATCTTCAAAACCGCACCGCCATCAGGATGGGCTTCGTCTTCAAGAGTTAAACCATAACGAGGCAGAACGGTTTTGCCTTGCTTCAAGTCATCGAGAATATATTTCACTTGATTGATAGGAATAGCGCAACCAAGCCACTTTGAGTATGAATAGTCGAGAATCATCAGACCGATGACTTCTCCTTTCAAATTAAAGATTGGACCACCATCGGAGCCGTGGTTCAGTGCTGCATCGAATTCTAATACGCGTCCCTTATAATGACCATCTCCGTGGCGCAAACGGTAAACGCCGCTGATTGTTCTCAGACTCGCTGCAGGTTGTCGTTCATTTACGACGCTCTGGTACACATCCGCTAACGAAACAACGAATGTGCCAGGAGTTGCCTTATCAGAATCGCCGAGTATTGCGCAATTGAGGCCGCTTGCGTTTTTCAATTTGATAAGAGTTAAGGTATTACGCTCTTCGTAACCGAGAACATCCGCGTCAAATTTGCGCCCGTCTACTGTCAACACCTCGACTTTCTTTGCACCTGGTGGCACAACGCTCGTAACAGTCAATACTAATCCGTCGGACGAAATCAGCACACCACTGCCAACAAAATTCCCCGCAGGCGCCTCAGAATTTATCGCTACCACAGTTCTCGCTATCTTTTGACAAAGCAACGAACTTTCGTCATTTAACTCGTCGAGCCTCTTCTCCTGTGCCAAGAGAATTGGAATGCCACAGAACACGACAATTGAAATGAAGATTGAAACGAAAATACTTCGCACCTTAAATATCTCCCACTACTCTTTAATAATTTTTACGAGTCAGAAGTCCATTTCGTTGGTTATCTCTTCTCTTCGCCATCATCTATCCTGAAGCGAGTTCCTGATTGCTTAGTAATGTCGGCGTGAGTCGTAGGAGACGCACTTCCTCTGCTCTTACTGATAACAACTGCTGCCATTATCCTTTCAAACGCCTCACAGGCAGCGTCAATGTTTCCTTTAAACTGCTCACCCATCGCTGACACAATCATACAGGCAATCTGCTTGCCTTCTTCATCACCGTATTTGCGGACAACACTGAAGATTCTCTGGAAAGCAACTGCCGCAAGACGCGAATCTCCGTTGAAGTATGGCGCCATCGCTGCGGTTATGTCTCTCGCTATCTCCAGGTTAATATCCATACTCTTTTCCTCTGCTTAAAACCCCATTATATTATATTAAAGACGACACGCGCAAGAGAAAAATAACAATAAGACATCTTGAAGTTTCTTCCTGTTTACGGGTAGAATATAATATAGAGAGGTGTAGCAAGGAGGGCTTTATATGAAATGCGCAAGATGGGTTCTTATTGCGTCGGTCATTTTCTCTCTTGTCGGAATCGCAAGCAGCGATGATGCGGAATGGTCGCCGGACACTACGAAGGGACCGAGTAAGGAGCAGATTGAATCTGCGGTTAAGAAAGGCATAGAATACTTAAAGAGTAAACAAAATGCTGACGGCTCTTGGATAGTCGGCGGAGGTGGTGGCGGAGCAGGCGGTGCGATTCCGATGAATGCACTCGAAGGACTATATCCTGAAGGCACTACCGCGCTTGTTCTGTTCGCACTCCTTAAATCAGGCGTTAAACCGAACGACCCTTGTATCCAGAAAGGTTTTGCGTATTTGAGACCACGACAATTCAAAGCGGTGTACTCCGTTAGTTGCTTGATTCTTGCCATCGCAGCGCTCTATTCTCCGCCGGAAGAGCCGGAGGTTAGCAAGGAAGAAGGAGGGAAACCCGATAAAAAGATGCGCACCGAAGTCATAAAAGAGACACAGGAACAAAGAATCCGCAAGAGGTGGGCAGGCGCAGACCCGTTTGACCGCAAATGGCTTGAAGACGCTGTCAAATGGCTTATCTCCAAACAGCAAACGAATATCTGGCGCTATCCAGGTGGAAGCCCCGGTGGCGACCATCCCGATAATCCTGGCGCTGGTGACTTGGCAGGAATGGAAGATTTCTCGAACACGCAGTATGCTATGCTTGCGCTTTATACGGCTATGAGGCTCGGTATTTCGATTCCTTGGAGTGTCTTTGAAAAATGCTGCGATTATGGGCTTCGGAATCAGGAGAAAGATGGACCTGAAGTTGAGTGGTTCCCGGTTCCTGCTGCAGACTTCGACATATCAAAACTCAAAGGGATGGAGGCGAAAGTTCGGAAAGACTTGGCGAAGGCGTTGAAGGAGGAAGAAAAAAAAGAAGAGGAAAAAGGAGATGCAACAAAACCGAAAACCGAAGTTATAAAGATAGACCCTTACAAAGAAAAGCAGTTCGGAGCAGAAAAGAAGAAGATGAAGGCACGCGGTTGGGCTTATCTTCCGAACAATCCGAAGGAGCCGTATTGCGGCTCGATGACGACAAGCGGTGTCGCCGCAATGGTCATCTGCAAAATGGCTCTCGAAGGAACCGACTACTACAAGCGCAACCTCGAAGCAATCAACCAGTCGATTCGTGATGGCTGCGCATGGCTAGCGCACAACTTCACAGTTTCACAAAATCCCGGTAAGCCCGGAATGTGGCACTATTATTATCTCTATGGACTCGAACGCGCAGGAGTCCTTTCACTCTGTCAATATTTCGGCAGGAAAGACTGGTATGCTGAAGGCGCAAATCACCTCGTCTCAGCGCAAAGTGCTGATGGCTCTTGGCCCCGTGACGCCAATGTCTCGGAAATCTCAAACACCTGCTTCGCTCTGCTGTTCTTGAAAAAAGCGACCGCTCCTGTGATTGATTTAGGCAAGGATGCCATATTCACAGGCGAAGGACTTGTCATAAAAAAGAAATAAGCGTTCAACTTCTAAAACCGTCGCGCTCTTAATCAGAATTTAACTTCGCAGACTTTGACGGTTTCGCCCTTCGCTTTCAAGGTTACTACATACTGCTGTGTCTCCTCGTTCGGTGTCCCCACATTCCTGCGAACAATAACCGTCGCCTGCGTCTCGTTCGACATCTGCATCTGATTCGAAGCGAAATAATTTAAGGCAATAATGTAGTTACCTTTTGTTGCTTCTCTTACCTGATACCGTTCAGGTCCGTAACCGCTCCTTATGTCGTCAAACAGTACACCGCCGAGTTTTGTTTTTCTATGACCATAATAGCATTGCTCCCCATTAGGCTCTGTTACCCACAAGTCAACATCCGTATCGTTCGTGTTCCAAGAGACGGTCACTTGTAGGTCAATTCTGCCTACCTTTTTATTCAACTCGCTTAACCTTTGCGTAGCCCACCCCCTTATCTCAGGTTCTAACCCTTCATTTGTGCAAGATTCTTTTAAGATTCTGATGTACTCCTCCTCTGCTATCATCTTGACCGAACCTATCGCAGTACTCCATTTCGCAGAGACCATCAGTTCGTAAGCAAGAATCGCAAGTCCATAATTTGCCGACTCGAATGCGGCAACACCGAAGTCCCGATACGCCTGCTCTTCAAATGGCCTTAACGAAAGTAGTTTCAAAAGAAGTATAACCGCCTGCTGTGGCTCGCGAACCACTATTAACTTGTTTGCGACCGAACGGAGTGTCTCCGGTCTTTCTGGATTCAATTCCACAAGAGCCGAGAGCGCGCGAATCCCCGCACCGATTTCGTCCGCGCCAAACCTCCTGTCCGATTCCGTCGCATATACATTCGTTCTTTCTCTCTTCTTTATTGCCTCAACATAAGACGCAGGCACATCTTTTTCATGCAATATCCTGCATCCAACTCTACGAACTTGTACCTCAAAATCCTTCTCTTTCATCAACATCAATAACTCCTTAACCTTCTCAGCATTATCCAGACCGACCTTCTCTTCAAGGTAGCGAACCAGTTTCTCAAATTGAACCTTCGACAAGACCTTCTCTTCGTCGTTTCTGAACCGTCTCTCATTTATGAACTCTGCGACATCCTTCAAATTCTGCAATTTGAACTCCTCATCTACTCTGTAAGTCTTGTAGTCAGAATCCCTCTCAAGAACCAAAAACGATGTGAACCGACTTCCGATGTTAAACCTCTGACATAATGCGGTCACGAGATTCGCCAAGCGCGGGTCACCCAAAGATTCCAACTGCGAAACGGCAATCTCCCCCCAAGCGCGTGCAGCCAATTGTCCGTTTCCTTCTACCGGAAACTTGAATTCATACTTTGCCTCTCCACCGTTGAATTTACCGCTAACCGTTATCTTCACATTGCCAGCGTTCTTGCATCTTCCAGCGACCATTATCGAATCGCCTGGATAGACCTCACCATCTACACCTGCTACAAGCACATCTGTCGCGCCATCCGCTTCTATCCTTTCTATCTTAAATGGAGTCAAAAGGTGCGCCGTTGCCGCTTCTTTCAAGCAATCCTCCGTGTAGCAGTTAAACACACTACCACCGCTTCTTACCAACTCCTGAAATAACTCCTCGTTTTCCGCTCCGAGTCCTGTTCTGTAACACAAGAAACGAAACCTCTTCCATA
>Ga0123519_10000717_pt1 | contig 57859 bp, 56 predicted proteins | sample YelNatPaOPRAMG02_FD_87396 | JGI IMG/M metagenome (GOLD analysis project Ga0123519, IMG submission 87396) | Hot spring microbial communities from Yellowstone National Park - Yellowstone National Park OP-RAMG-02 (version 2) | ecosystem: Environmental > Aquatic > Thermal springs > Hot (42-90C) ...
AAATCCATAATTAGTTGGCACTACAAATCTGAACAAAATCCAGGAACTCACCCTCGGTTTTATGCGGGTTTCCGCGATCCGGACCCCCCTAAATCAGGGTTTTAGTGTCAAAGTTGAGTTTAACCACTACTTCTGAGACAAAGCAACCATCGGCTCTATATATTTGCACGGGCAATTCGCCTACGGAGACAAGAAGGATCAAGCCCCCCTCCATTGGGGACACAACGAATTTTTCTTCCTGGCAGGGTTCTTCCTCTCCAACAGCTAATGGCGGTCTGTCTGTGGTTATGGTTACCGCAGAAGCTGGAGCATACCAGGGCTCTGGCCTGGGTATATCGCTCACATACTGCCATGTCACGCCCCAGTCAGATGATTTGTATACCGCGCATTGCCGGGTATCATCCCAAAATACCGCAAAGAGCAAGCCATACTGTGAAGTCATGGCACAACAGCCATCCTCGGACGCGTAGCTGCTTATCACTGTAGAGAGATACTGCCAGGTTGTTCCCAAATCAGAAGAACGATATATCTTTGCTGAGCCACCAGTGCCCCAAGTCAGGGCAAAAAGATACGGTTGTAGATAAGCAATGGCTACCGACCGCGCGCTCCAGGATAAGCCGTTCTCAGTGCTTATGTTGGTGGATGACCAACTCAGACCGCCATCAGTGCTTCTGTAGCAGACCGGATAACTGCTGAACCAGTCAGCTATCCAGAGGATTCCTCCTGGCCCAATGAGCATTTCACCCTCAAGGTCTGTGCCGCTCCCAGCTGACAGGGTGCTCGTTTGGGTCCAGGTAAATCCCCCGTCGGTGGACATCTGGACGGTTATACTAAACGGGCTTTCCCTGAAGAAGTAGCAAAACAGCCTGTTTCCGAATGGGTCATAGGCCATGCCAGCTGTAGCATAGTCATATGTGCTGTAGGTATAGTGAACGCCAAAGTCGTGTATGGATTGCCAGGTGAGTCCCCTATCCGTAGATACAAAGGCTTCTGTGCCCACAAAAGGAGTGTGCTCATAGTAATGGCAAAGAGCAATTAGGTAAAGATATCCCGTGTTCACATCGCAGGTTATTCCTAGGCCGAAGTCAGATGTTATGTAGCCGGCGCCGTTATGTCCAACATTGGCCAGAAACTCCCATGTGCCGGCGTTATCTGTGGACCGATACACTTGAATGAAGTGCGCGGTATCATACCAAAAGTTGGAGGTGTTCCACCTCGCTAGATACAGGGTAGCCGAAAACAAGGGCAATAATAACATCTCAAAATCTCCTTTGATGCTAATAACAATATAACATCTTTACCCTGAACGATCAAGGGCCTCTTCATAGAGTTCAATAAGCCGCTCCACGGTGGCGTGAGGGCCAAAGTCCTTATCCAACCTCAGGTGCGCCGCGGTGGCAACCCTCATCCTCTCTTCCGGGGAGTTCAGGAGCCTAGCCAGGACAGCCGAGAGGGCCTCCGGATCTTTCTCGGGCACCAAGAAACCTGTCTCGCCATCAACTATAAGATCAACTATGCCTCCAACAGCTGATGCCACGACAGGGACTCCGGCGCGCATAGCCTCAAGGATGACTACGCCCTGACCCTCCGTATCTCCCTTTGAATCGACTATAGCTGGCAGGACAAATACGGTTGCTTTTGCATACTCAGCAGATTTTTCTTGTTCGCTTATTAAACCCAGGAACTCTACATTGTCCTCTATGCGAAGGGTTTTCGCCTCAGCTCTCAAATGATTTTCTTCTGGCCCGGTCCCAACAATCGCTAACCTTATATCAGGATAAGTTTCTCTGAGGATCTTCACGGCCCTCAAAAGGTATATCACACCCTTCCTTTCTACGAGCCTTCCAACAAAAAGAAGTCTCCTTTCCTTCCTTCTTATCTCTGGCGTTTCGTATGCCTCCCCCACCGGCATAAATGGGATAACAACAGCCTTTGATCCCCGAGGGAGCTGGAAGGTTTTGCTAAATCTTGACAAGCAGTAGCTAGTGAGAAAGGTGAGGGCTTGGGCCCGGTTCACAAGATACTGAAATATGCCTCTCAGAAATCTGAGTCTTTCCGCGAGGGTTATTTCAGCGGTGTAAAAGGTGTAAACCCTTGGGACCTTGAACGGAAAAGCCAAAAGCGCGAACGGAAACGGCCAGTGGACATGAACGAGGTCGTATTTTCCTTTTCTGGCCAACTTCACGGCCTTTATTAAACCGCCTAGCAAGAAGGGAACGACCATTATTTTGGGGCCGAGACCCTTTTTGATTTTCTCTGGTATAGCCACATCGTGGCTCAGCGTCTCCCACCGGGCCGGCGCGTAGCGCCAGCGATGAACCCGGATTCCCCAGAGCTCCCCGTCGCCCATTCCCCTGTAGCTTGAGGCGAGGACCTCTGCCTTAACCCCCCGCTTCATCAGCTCCCGTATGAGGGTCCAGAGCCATGGGGTTATCACATCCTTCTCGTGCCGAGGAAAAGCAGTGACTATGTAGAGGACGCGAATCTCTTTCAAACTTCAAAGACCCTTTTGTAAGCGGCGAGAAGGCTCGGCACGGAAGCCTCCCACTTGAGATACTTCTCAAAGCGCTCCTTGCCCCTTTTGCCCATCTCCATAGCCTCCTCAGGATGATCAAAGAGATAGGCTATCTTCTCAGCCATGTCAACCGGGTCGTTAGGCCTCGCGTAGAGGGCGGAGTCCTGCGCTGAAAACCTTCCCTCGGTGGTCTCAAACATCACGATGGGTTTGCCGAGGGCCATGTATTCTACCACCTTGGTCATAGTGGAGCGGTCAGAGAATGGGTTAACATGGTCGGGATTAACGCACATATAGCAGGATGTCAGGGTCGCGATGAGCTCTTCGGTCGGGACATAGCCGGTAAACTTCATATACTCGTCCAGGAGCCCCTTTTCCCGCGCGTGGGCTATGACATTCTTGAGGGCCGGACCCTCGCCCATTATTATGAAGAAAGCCTCGCGCCTGCCCAGCCGGTTCACCAGGTGGTCAACCGCTTCCACGAGAAGGTTCAAGCCTTCCTGTTGGCCTATAACCCCCACATAGCCAACAACCTTTCTGCCCGGATAAAAATTCTCCTTTGGTTTTACCCCTTCCCCGAAGCCAGCGCTCGGACCGCTCCTCACTATGAATATCTTGTCAGGGTCAAACTTGTTCCTCTTTATCCCTATTTCCCGGTAGGATTCGTTTGTCGCTATCACCACATCAGCGGTCTTGTATGAGAGGCGTTCCGCCAAAAGGAGCATGCGGTGCCAAAAGCCGCGCTTGCCAAATTTCACCACATACAGTTCGGGGGAAAGATCCCGGTGGTCAAAAATGTATTTCACGCCAACCAGCTTGAAAACACAGGCCACCAGGAAAACGAGATCGGGAGGGTCACACCCGTGTATGACCGAGAATCCGGGCCCGAAAAAGTATATCCAGACAGAGAGGATGAACTGCCAGGCCAGTGCCCACGGATACTCAAAAAGGTATGCCGGAATATCCGAGGCCTCCACGGGCAGGGGGTGTCGGTAAATGTGGATGCCGTCAATGACCTCATGCCACTTTGTGAAGCCCTTGCCCTTTGGGCTTATCATGGAGACGATGTAGCCGGCATCGCGCAATGCTTTGGCCTGTTGCCACACCCTCCTCTCAAAGGGAGCGGGCAGGTTTTCTATGATTATCAGGACGCGCTTTCCCATTTCCCAGATGCGGGGTTCAATCCTTATCCGTCCGTCTCAGGAAGCGCGGGCCCTCGCCCAGAAGGAGCCAGTTCAGGGAGATGCCGAACTTCTCAGAGATGGCGATGAGGGCCTTCGCTCCAGGGAGAAAGCTTCCTCTCTCCCACTTCTGAACGGTAAAAACAGCTACTCCGAGCTCCTGGGCCAAACGCTCCTGCGAGAGGCCGAAATCCTTCCTAAGCTCCTTTAGCCTCTCGGATATCTCCTTCTCGCTCATGGGAATATTATAGCAGCTACAACCTGCCGGTTTCCACTTTGCAGTGAAAGGGCCTGCGGTGTACTACTGGTAATTTATTACTACCTAAGGAAGTGGAGCAGGAGTATTTTTGAACCAGTAATAATATACTTGTATAATTATACTCGTTACTATAAACCAGTAATCCGTCCGGTTTCGCGAGCAGGAAGATACTATACTCAACTTTAATTCAACTAATCTAACTTCTTGATAAATAGGAATTTATATCTTTCAATCTTAATCTCTTTATCGGAGATTTTGCCCCTGGGCTAACGGTTTAGCGTTATAAACACGGTGCTCCTCTACCCCATCGGGTCAGGCTCAGCTAGAACGCTAGGTGTTTTTGCGCCAGCCCGAGATTACTGTCCAGAGCGCTATGGCACCTGCCGCGGCGACATTCAGGGAACCCGTTTTGCCCCGGCTAGGTATGGTAAGGACGAAATCGCATTTCTCAACAAGCTTTTCGGGGAGGCCTCTGCCCTCTGATCCGAGGACGAGGAAGAGAGGCCTTGGCAAGACCGCAGAAAGGATGTCATCGCCGCCGAGCTCAACCCCGGCAACCCACCCGCCCCTTTCCTTGAATTTCCTAAGAAAACCCTTGGGGTTGCCAAGCCTGCAGAGCGGCAGGTGGAAGACCGCGCCAGCTGAAGCCTTCACGCTCGCCTCGGTTATCCCCGGGGTATGGGCTCCTGATATCGCTACCCCTGCCGCGCCCAGAAACTCGGCTGTCCTTATTATGGCGCCGATGTTTCCGGGGTCCTCTATGTCGTGGAGAAGAATCCCGACACCCTTTTTCTCAATCAGGAGGGCCAGGAATGCCTCCGGGGGCATGTATTCAATAGGGGGGATTATCGCCACTATCCCCTGGTGCTTCTTTGTGCCGGAGAGGCGATCCAGACGGCCCCTGGGCACAGCCTCTAGCCTGATGCCGGCCTCATCAATGGCAGACCTGAGCTCAGGGGGCAATCTCCTGCCCTCGGCAACCAGTATCCGCTCCGGCTTTCGGCCGGGGTTCCTCAGGCACTCAAGCACAGGGTTTATCCCGTAAATAATCACGGCGATTTACCCCCGTAGAGCTCCTTTCTCCTCGCTTCAAGCAGGTTATCGGGTTTCCCCGCGAAACCGGCGGCAGTGGTGACCCTCACGCCCTCGGCCTTGCCAAGCTCAAGGACCCTCGCCATCTTATCCCGCCAACCTAGGTCCCGAAGGAGGTGGTGTTCCAGGATCAGGGTCTCGGGCCTGAGCTCCAGGATCACGCGGGCAAGGTAATTGATTGAGGTCTCGAGGTCACCCAAGCCCATGTAGGTCAGGGGGCCGTCAATGTAGATTACTCTAGGCCTCGCCTCCTTGATGAAGCGGAACTGCGACTCGGTCTGGATGCCCCCGACATCCGAGGCAAAAAGGAATCTCTCTTCCCCACGGATCACGGCAAGCGAGATTACCCAACCGGTCTTCGCGCCCTCTTGGCCGTGGGGCAATGGCTCAGAAAAGATCAGGCTGGTTTGGCCGAAAGCGAAGGTTTTCCCGTCAGCCGGGACAAACTCCAACCCGCTCAGGAACTCCCTTGCCCTCTTTTTCTGATTAAAATTTATGCTCTTTTCTGGGTCTTTCACGAGAAGGGTCTTTCCCTTCATGAGCTCCGGATGCTTGGGGTTCAGGTGATCATAATGATAATGGGTTATGGCCGCGACATCGGCCTCAGCGAGGGCCGCGCTTATCCTCCTCCAGGCAAGATCAAGGGCCTCGCGCTCAGCGTGATGCGGGGGAAGGCCATACCTCCAGGGGCCAAGGGCACAGCCGGGATCTATGATTAAGGAAACCTCAGGCGTTCTGACAAGGACGCACGAGCTTCTTACGCCAGGCCAGCTCTCTGAAGCAATTGGAAATATCTCCACTGGCACGATTGATTCCTGGTTTCGGTAGAGGTTTTAAGGGGTGGGCGAGGGGCCTCGAACCCCCGACCCCTGGAGCCACAGTCCAGTGCTCTACCAATTGAGCTACGCCCACCGCGAGGGAGAAATTATAATCCAGATGTGGTTGATCTTGCCACACTTGATGTATTAAAATTTCCGGGTGCGAAAACTTCTTCTGGTTTTATCCGCGGTGGCCGTTGTCTCTGCTTGCTCGCGGGGCCCCTCTCGTAAGGATGTGGAGGAGCTCAGGGCAGAAGTGGAGAAGCTGGGCGAGCAGATAGACAGCCTAAACACGAAGCTCTCCCGCACCGAGCAGAAGCTCGCGGAGGCGCAGAAGAAGCTTGAGCAGGCAAACAAGGAGGCTCAAAGATGAGAACCTTAAAGAGCGCGGCTATAATAATCCTGGGCCTTGTCTGGCTCGTTGGAATGGACTGCGGCGCGAGGCCACAGGACCTGAACCTGAGGTATATCCCGAAGGATATGGGTGGCTCCATAGACCTTATGTGGGACGGAGCCGAGGGCGCGAACGATTTCCTCCTCTACAGGAACGACACCCTCATTGATACCCTTCCGCCGGACTCCATCCACTATGTATTTGACAGCACTATGGTAGGCAAGACCTTCAGGGTTGTCGCGGAGGGCGCCAGGCTGGAGGGAACGCTTGACCTTACGCCTTATGTGGACTCGTTTACCCTTTACGAGAGGGATTACTCCGACACCACATGCTCTGGCGTTGCATTTGACGCTAACGGCCACTACACCCTGTATAACATAAGGTATGACACATCAAGCTCTTGGGCATATGTTCAGATAGTTCTCGCGGATACATTCGTTGATTCCGTTGACTTCTCTAGCATGCGCCTGGCCTCTCCTATTCTCTTCGGGAGGAGCTTCGCTTCCGCCTTTGCTGTCAATACCCAGGACTACGCGCCAACGCCGGACAAAGATGATTCGCTTTTCGGCTACGCATACTACGCCTTCATCACTGCCCCGGAATACGCCGCGTGGCTGGGCGCGTGGAACTACGAGTGGAATGAGGACGATGCCTTTGTCCGACTAACTGTTATTAACGCTGACCCGTCGGGATGGATAACTTTCCGCTACGCCTATCAGACAGCGCCAGGGCTGAGGTGGTTCCCCTACTAGAGGCTGGTTAACCTTAACCTTGGCCAAGAAGAGATACGTTATCAAGGGAGGCGTGCCCCTCCGTGGCGAGACAGAGGCTTTGGGGGCGAAGAACGCCGCTCTACCCCTCCTCTCAGCCTGTCTCCTGGTCCCTGAGCCAGTTGTGCTGGAAAGGATCCCCGATGTCCAGGACATCCTTACCATGGTTGAGCTTCTCACGAGCCTGGGCGTAAGGATAGAAAGGAAAGGAAGGGATTCCTGGTTGGTGGATGCGGAGAACATAACGAACTACCGCGCCCCATACGAGCTAGTTTCGCGCATGAGGGCATCCACATACATTATGGGCCCTCTGCTCGCCAGACTTGGCAAGGCTCGCGTTGCCCTGCCGGGAGGTTGCTCGTTTGGGCCGCGGCCCATAAACTTTCACCTGGACGGGCTTTCTAGGATGGGCGTCTCCATGGAGATTGAGCACGGGGAGGTGAGCGCGACATGCCAGGGTCTGCGCGGCATGGAAATGGAACTGCCCGTGAGCTCAGTTGGAGCGACAGCTCACCTTATGATGGCTGCGGTCCTGGCTAAGGGAAGGACCCTGATCTTGAACGCGGCCATGGAGCCGGAAGTGGTGGCGGTGGCGGATTTCCTGAGAGCCTGCGGCGCGCGCATCAGGGGGCCCGAGAACGGGATGCTTGAGGTGGAGGGCGTGGAATCCCTCTCCTCGCCGGGGACATTCCGAAACATTCCCGACAGGATAGAGGCAGGAACCCTTGCTGTAGCGGGCTTCATAACCAGGGGAGATATCCGGATAAACAGGGTAAATTCCCAGGACATGCTTCCGGTTTTGACCGTTATGAGGGCAATGGGTGCGGTGATTGAGCAGGGGCCGGATACAATAAGGGTGTCAGGCAAAACCAGGCCCTTCGCCCACGACATAGTAACCAACCCTCACCCCGGATTCCCCACTGACATGCAGCCCGCGATAATGACCGCTCTCGCCATAGCTGATGGCGTTTCCACAGTGACTGAGACAATCTACCCCGATAGGTTCAAACACGCCTATGAGCTCGTTCGGCTTGGCGCTGAAATAACCGTAGAGGGAACAGGAAAGGCAATAGTAACGGGCGTTGAGAGGCTATCCGGCGCGCCCGTTGAAGGTGCGGACCTCAGGGGAACCGCGGCCCTGGTCCTCGCGGGGCTAATAGCGGAGGGCGAAACCGAGGTGTCCGGCATAGAGCACCTTGAGAGGGGTTACCAAGATTTTGAAAAGAAGCTTTCTGGCCTTGGGGCTAGAATAGAGGCGATAGTGGGGTGAGCAGTGAACCGATTTTTACGGCTAAATAAAATAGCGGGGGCGGGATTTGAACCCGCGACCTCCGGGTTATGAGCCCGGCGAGCTACCTGGCTGCTCCACCCCGCGGCGAAGATGTAAATTATAACGCGGCCTAAAGGGACATTTCAACCTTTGTGCAAGGATAGTCCACAGAACGGTTGCGCGGCCAAGGAGTAATCCTTTATATTTATTAGCTCCATGAGAAAAAGGGTTCTTATCCTCGGAGCTGCTGGAAGGGACTTCCATAATTTTAATGTGTTCTTTAGGGAAAAGCCGGATTACGAGGTTGTGGGTTTTACCGCGACCCAGATTCCGGACATAGAGGACAGGCTTTATCCGCCCGAGCTTGCTGGCGCTTTATACCCGAATGGGATACCCATTCAAAGCGAGGAACGCCTTGAGGAGATAATCCGCGAGAAGGGCGTTGAGCTCGTGGTTTTCGCTTACTCTGATGTCTCCCACGAGCATGTCATGCACATTGCCTCAAAGGCCATCTCATCGGGCGCCAGTTTTATGCTCCTGGGACCTACGGACACTATGCTGAAGTCAACAAGGCCTGTGGTAGCGGTCTGCGCGGTCCGGACAGGTGCGGGCAAAAGCCAAACAACCCGCAGTGTAGCAAATATCCTTGAAGAGCACGGAAAGAAGGTGGTAGTGATCAGGCACCCAATGCCATACGGCGATCTCAGGAAGCAGGTATGTCAGCGTTTCGCGTCTCCGGATGACCTTAACCGCTACAGGTGCACCATAGAGGAAAGGGAGGAATACGAGCCTCACATCAATGCGGGCCGCGTTGTCTACGCCGGGGTTGATTACGAGGTTATACTCCGAGAAGCGGAAAAGGAGGCCGAGGTGATCCTCTGGGATGGCGGGAACAACGACTTCCCATTTTACCGGCCTGACCTGCTAATAGCGGTGGCTGACCCCCTTAGGCCGGGCCACGAGCTCAGGTATCACCCCGGAGAGGCCGTGTTCAGAATGGCTGATGTTATAGTGATAAACAAGGTTGATTCCGCTCCCCTGGACGGGATCAACGCTATCATTGACTCTGCGAGAAAACTGAACCCCAAGGCCACCATCCTGCTCGCGGCGAGCCCCGTGTTCGTTGATAACCCTTCGGCCGTAAAGGGAAAGAATGTCCTTATTGTAGAGGATGGCCCCACGCTTACCCACGGAGAGATGGGATACGGCGCTGGTTGGGTGGCTGCAAGGCTTTTTGGCGCTGGGAATGTGATTGAGCCGGTCCCATACGCTCATGGCTCAATAGCTGAGGCTTACAGGAAATATCCTCAGGTGAGGTATGTATTGCCAGCCCTGGGCTATTCGGAGCAACAGCTCAGAGAGCTTGAGGCCACGATAAACGCCTCGCCGGCGGACCTCGTCCTCTCCGCAACACCAATAGACCTCGCCAGGGTAATAAGGGTTAACAAGCCCATTGTCAGGGTACGCTACGAACTGCAGGTAATAGGCAAACCGACTTTGGTTGATGTGCTCTCGGAAAAGGGGCTTATATAACGCACGCTTGGGCAATTAACGAATTGCTCGTGCGCTAATTGCTGATCAGAGTTTCGCCGCACCAGGCCACTGCGAGCGCGTCCGCAACATGTTCCGATATTTCCCCGCTGATGTTGTAAAGCCTTTTTACCATGAATACTACACTCTCTTTTCCTGCTCTGCCAGCGCCCGATACCGCCTTTTTAACTGTTGTGGGGGATATCTCCTTTACTGGAATACCCTTCTCTGTCGCGGCCAAGAGAACTACCCCCCTGGCAGAGCCCATTACCAGCGCAGTCTTAGGGTTTTTGTGATAGATTACGGCCTCCATAACGAGGAGATCCGGATTGAACTCCTCAATCTTCCTCTTCAGCTCGGAATATATCATCAGAAGCCTCTGGCCCAGGGAGCCTTTTGGTCTCAGATCCGCCACCTCCAAAACTGTGCCGCCATCCACAACGCAAAGACCCACCGCGTTAGCCCCAGGGTCAACGCCCATTATCCTCAAGCCAGAGCCTCCAGAACCTCCTCGGGTATGTCAAAGTTGGCGTAAACATCCTGGACATCATCCAGCTCTTCAAGCGCGTCTATGAGCTTTAGGAGCCGTTCGGCGTCTCGCCCGGAAACCCTAACGGTATTTTTTGGAACGCGGGTTATCTCCCCAGAGGAGACCTTGAAGCCAGCGGCCTCAAGTGCGGCCTTGACAGCTCCGAAACTCTTTACTTCTGTGGTTATCTCGTAGGAATCCGAGAGGGTCTTGAAATCCTCAGCTCCGGCATCCGCGGCAACAGCGAGAACCTCATCTTCATTGGCTCCCTCCCTCTCAACATAGATAACGCCTTTCTCGCTGAATTGCCACGCAACTGTTCCGGATTTCCCCAGGTTGCCGCCATACTTGGTCAAGACGTGCCTTACCTCGCCGGTTGTCCTGTTCTTATTGTCTGTGAGGGTAACTATCATTATCGCAACCCCGCCCGGGCCGTATCCCTCGTAAATGGCCTCCTCGTAGCCCGCACCCTCCTCGCCGCCGGTCGCTTTCTTGATTGCCCTCTCTATGTTATCCATGGGCATGTTTGCGGCCCTTGCCCTGTCAATGGCGAGCCTGAGCCTGGGGTTCAGCTCAGGATCAGGCCCCCCTATCCTTGCCGCAACCTGAATCTCCCTTATGAGCTTGGCAAAGAGCTTGCCCTTTTGCGCATCAACCTTTGCTTTCTTGTGCTTTATTTGGGCCCACTTTGAATGGCCAGCCATGTTTCCTCCGTCTCGGCTATAATGTTAATGCAGGAGGCTGGGTCCTTGCAACGCGTTACCTTGCGACCATAACGACCCTTGACAGGCTTGCGCTCTTTGTTTCCAAACGCAGTAGGTAGATTCCTGGCCTTCCCGGCCACCAGGTTAACTCTTGTGAGCCGGGCCCGCTCATATCGCTCCAAAGCACCTGATCAAGCCTCCCATCAAGGCCGTAGGCCTTCAGGACAACCATCCCGGCCTGTGGGACGCCGAAACTGACCCTGAGCCCCTTGCCGCAGGGCATTGCCATAAGGTATGCCCCTCCGGGCGCGCCGCGCTCCTCCGCTCCAACATTCTGGACCGTGTAGTAGGGCGAGAACTCAGATGTGCTCTGGGTCTGGTCTATGCATATTGAGGTTATGGTGTCGCCAACAGTGGGGCCTCCTGGCACGCTAACGCGCCAGTTGCCGGAAGCGTCCGCGTTCGCTGTAGCCAGATAAATACCCTCACCGTAGCCTGTGGGGTCAACTATGCCGGTTGCTATGTATATCTCAACCGTGGAGTTCGCCGCGGCCGTGCCGGTTATCACGGTTGAATCCCCAAGATCATAATGGGTCGCGCCGGTTATCACAGGATAGTTCAGGAGGAAATTCGGCCCGAAATCAGGATCGCCCGGATCGTTGACCGTGACGCCATTGTTCGCGAGGTCAATTCCAAGCCCGGCGTTCTTGTATATCCTGTTCCTTGAGAGCCTGTCTATGATTGTGTAGAAATCCGTGGCGTTCTGGCCAACGACTATGCCCTTCGCGTTGTAGGCTATGGTGTTCCCGGAGCTGGGGTATGGCACATATGGGTTGTAGCCCACAACATTATACTGAGATGAGTCGTAAATGAATATGCCGATGCCGTAGTTCCCTATGGAGTCACCGTTCAGATCACATCCTATGAAGTTATCGTAGATATGGTTATACGAACCACGGCCAACCGAAACAGCCGGCCCGCCGGATGACAGAGACCCCATTCCGGACAGGATATTCCCGTTGACCTCGGTGTAGGTGCTCTTCCAGATCCGAATCCCCTGATACTGAAAGCCCCCCGATGCAATCCCGGCCGTATCGGTCCCGATGTAGTTGTGGGTTATCCAGATGTTGTTTGAGCTGTCAACCACAATGGCCACTGAGCTATCGGCGGATATGATGTTCTTGCCGGAAAAGCCAACGCTATCCCCGACAAGGCAGTAGGAGGACCCGAGGAAGTATATGCCTGTTTTGTTCGGACAGGGTTGGCCGGTGTATCCGAGGCCTATCCTGTTTCCCGAGAACTGATTGTGAAAGCCAGAATACACAAAAACCCCGCCCATGCCCGTGCCGCATTGTCCGGATATGATGTTGCCCTCGTATTCGTCTCCAACGCCGTCAAGGTTCGTGCCGATCCTATTTGAATCAGCGTTGTATATGTAGATGCCCCAACGGTTAGGAGCGGGGGTTATGCCCTCAGGGTCCGTCCCTATCCAACACTCCATAACCTGGTTCTGGCTCGTGTTCCCAATGTATATCCCGGCCAGGGTGAAATTGCTTATAATCAAGCCTTTTATGATATTCCACCTGGACTGAATGAACAAGCCATAAGCGCACGCCGAGCCTCCGTCAAGCACTATATCCGGGGTGCCATTGGCGTTTATGTCTCCGAGTATGGTGAGGCCCCAGTTGTCCGTGAGCTGGGGAAGATCGCTGGAGAGGCTTATCTTCCAAGCGCTTTCGCCGCCCTGGGTCGCCCGTGATATTGGGGTGTAGCCGTGGCTAAGGAAAGCGAGGGTATCAAAGACAACCGTGTCCGGCCAGGCGTTGAGATTGGCCTGGATTATCGCGTCGCGCAAGGTTCCAGGCCCTGAGTCCGCTAGGTCAGACACCGTGTATGTGGCCCCGAGGGCCACGCCAATCATGGAGAAAAACGCCACAGAGGTTCTCATGGAAACCTCCTAGACGAAAATTATAGGGGGTTGTTTTTACGGATTTCAAGGCTGGTCAATTCCCCGGCAAGCAAAATTTTGGCCTTTTCCGATACCTCCGAAAGCCTCCTGCCGGCCTCAGCGTGATCAACGCTCGTGTCCTTTTCCTCCTCAAGATATACGAGGCACCTTGAGAACGGCTTCGGTATCATAAACCCGTCCCATGAACCCAGCTCCCAGAAGGATGAGTAGGCTACGCCAACATAAAGGACAGGAACCTTCAGGCCCGTCGCCAGGCGCCACGCGCCTTCCTTGAATTCATATCTGGGACCGCGGGGGCCATCCGGGGTTATGGCAACGGATCTCCCCCTTCGGACCCCCTCAATCGCGGAACGAACAGCCTTTGAGCCATCACGGGTTGCTGAACCCCTCGCGAGGCCGAAACCGAATATTCGGAGAACCCCCGCCACGAGCTCGCCGTCCCGGTGCGTTGAAACAAGGACAACAACGCCCCTTCGCCTGTGGGTGAATATCAAGGGGAAAAGCCTGTTATGCCAGAAAAGGTAGACAACTGGATCAGAGAAAGCGTCGCGGCCCACGAAACGAACCCTCAGGGTGCGCATCCAGAGGTAGTAGATGGGGGATATGATCCAGGGGAGCAGTTTTCTCATCTCGGCAGGAGGCTGAACGGAACAGGGGTTACTGTGAGGATAAAGAGCAGAAGGCATACCAGGCCCAAGACCTTTCGCCCTGGGTCAAGAGCGACCGTGTCCACGAGGGTCGGCGGGTGCTTGATCCCGAATATAAGTATGAGAAGAGCCCACCACCACCAGCCCGGCCAGAATATCCCGGCAACAAGGAGGATGGCCCAGAACGCCCAAGCAAAGGGCTTGTGCCAGCGGCCCATGAGGGCGTATGCGATGTGGCCGCCGTCCAGCTGGCCCACCGGAATCAGGTTCAGTGCCGTCACGAAGAACCCTATCCACCCCGCAAAGGCAACGGGGTGAAGCATAACATCGTAGCCTTCCGGCGGGCTTCCCATGGCTAGGAAGCTTATGAGCTTAAAAAGGAGAGAATCCCCGAGAACTAGCGCGCCCCCCATGTCGGTCTTCGGAACGAACGAGGATAGCTTCAAGCCGATGAATGTGAGGGGCAATGCGGCAATGACGCCAGCGATGGGACCGGCTGATCCGATATCAATCAGAGCCTTGCGGGTTGGTATGGGGCTTTTTATCCTTATTACCGCGCCCATTGTCCCGATTATTGTTGGGAAGGGGATGAAATAAGGAAGGGTTGCTTCAACGCTGTGGAGCCGGGAGGCGATGTAGTGGCCCATCTCGTGAACGAGCAGTATGCCCATTATTGAAAGGGAGAACGGTAAGCCCTTCAGGACCAGCCACGGTTGCCTTAAAAGATCAGCGAGGCCCACCTGTTCATACATGGCTCCAACTGCCAAGGTTGTCATGAGGGTTAGGAGAAACAGGGTGATGTTTAACCAGTAGCCGGACCTCTTCTTCGCAGGCCTCGGCAGGAGGATCGCCCTTACCATGCCTCCGTCCTTGGGGGCTATGTGAAGGTAAAAGCCTTGCCTGCTCGTCTCCATCAGGAGCCTCTCCGCGTTTTCTTTCTCCGGAGACCTGATCCAGCCCTCAAAAATGAACATGCCATCCGGCAGGGCCTCGGCGTAGGTGACTGCCATGAACCTGGCCACGAGGTCCTCCACGGCGCGGTTTGTAGGGCCCTGACCTATATCTTCTTCCATATTACCTCCACAATATCCCCCACTGAGAGCGAAAGGGCCTCGCCGGCATCACCATCCCTTACAGAAAGCTCAAGGAAACCGCCGCTCCCTATAACCGCGAGGGGCTTTCCGGGCTCAACATCCCCGTATGTTCTCGCCGGGAAGATTTCCTTGCCTCCGGCCATGACAGCGAAGTTCTTTCCTTCAAGCATTGCCGCGGGCACATTGGTTATGAGGTTGCCGAACCTGTCCCTGAGGATTACCCTTCCCCTTATCCCGTCGGCAGTCTCACGCGGGGAGAAGAAGGCGCAGTAAACAGGAGAAGGGCAGGGTTGGCCGAGGTTCTCAAGGCTCTCGCCGAGCGCGAGCCTTCTGGCAGCGGGCGCAAAGACATCCCTGGCGTGAAAGGTTGGGGAGGCCTCAGCCGGGACCGCAAGCTCAACTGCCCTGAAATCGCCCTCCATGAATGGCGAGAGAAGCCCATTATCCGGGGCAACGAAAAAGTAGCCGTTCCAGGAAGCGGCCAGGGCCTTCCTAGCGGTGCCAACGCCCGGATCAATCACCGCGAGAAAGATCGAGCCAGAAGGAAAGTATTTCCAAGAGGTAAAAAGCGCATAAGCTCCTGCCCTGACATCCTCGGGAGGTATATCGTGGCAGAGGTCCAGAACGGGAATCCCGGCAAGCACGCCCTTTACCTGGCCAACATAAAGGCTATCCGGCCCAAAATCAGAGAGAAAAACAACAACCCTACCTGCCGCCACGGAGAATATTATAAAGCAAGGCGCGCGCAGAATCCCACCTGAATTTGACAACAAGGAAGGTCGGAATGGTTTTATTGCTCTGTCTCGCGGCCTTTTTGAAGCCGAATGATTTGGCCAGTGTTATGAGCCGGTCATTGCTGACCCGAACAAGGACGGCAACCCTGATATTGTTGCCAACTCAAACACTTACCCGACGGGAGCGGTTGTTGATGTTTTGTCTGGGCGTGAGGATGTTAGGGTATATGAGAACCTAGGCGGACCAAACCCAAACTGGAACCAGAAACATCATTGATGAGGGTTCGGACTATCACGCGATCTTTCGCCGGGGCCACAAAACATATAGCTTCGGCGCGAGTGTGTCCCGGATTGCCCCCCTTGATTAAACAGGCACGGGCCTCTTCTCCTGCATTATAATATCAGCCGGAGGCAAGATGTTGGGAATTTTCTTGGTGGTCCTCGCGTCCCAGAGGGACACCCTGATTGACCTGGGCGCGGTCCAGAAAAGGGCCGGCGCGATACTGGGCGCGGTGGCTTTCGGAAAAAACAAGGGCGGGATATATGCCGATGCCGTTTCCGAAATGGAGGCGGCCGCGGCTAGGCTCTCCTCGCTTGGGCAATATGACGGCAGGGGCGGATTCAATTTCTCTAACCCTGACTCCGCCAAAAAAGCCGCGGCTTATGTGAACAGTGTGGAGGTCACCACAGGAGTTAACCGGTGCTTCGCCAAGCTGGCCAAGGAAATAGTAATATACCGGGCCCCGATCCAGGAGGCATATCGCCCGGAGACCGAGATCAAGATAACGACTGCTGTTCAGCTGTGGGTTGAGAATCGTGATGAATACCGCTACTTTAAGACCCTGGCGGACGCCTACGGGATAAAGTGGGGCGTGGACGAAAAAAGGGTGAAACAGGGCGGCAGACCATTGCCCAGGGACCTCGTTAACAACTGCCGCACGGTTATGGATTTCTGGGACGCCTACAGCAGAATTGAGGTCACGGACGACACCTCCATGGTTATGGTCTACAAGAAGGATATAAAGTCAAAGGCGGAGGTCAACTTCAGCAAATCGGCCGAGCTCTTCAAAGGGTTTCTCCTTTCGGATAGCGTATTCCAGATATACAATATCTACGCGGAGGAATCCCCCATGAAGGCGAAGATAGAGACCGAGATGGGCGAGCTCAGGGGACGCGTTGATTTCTTCTCAAGGTATCTGACTGAGGGAAGTTTCCTCTTCCAGGAGGCGAAACGCGAGCTGGTCACTGGGCCAGACGGCACCCAGGCAATCAGGGAAACGCCGGAAAAGCGCGGCACAAGATGGGACTTTATCAAGTGGTTTCTTCCTGAGCTGGTTGATGTGACCCAGAGAACCCTGAAGGTCTTTGGCAAGACACTGAAATGAATCTTTTTACGGTTCTTTTTATAGCGGGGGCCAAGGACACCATCCCCCTCGCTGATATGCAACGCGCGGCCGGCGCGCTCGCGGGCGCGAACAAGGCCTGCATTGAGCTAGGCGAGCCATACTCTCGCCTCGCTGAGAAATACCTTGATCGGCACACGGTTGTCCTAGCGAACTGGGGCGAGTATCTTCCCGCTTCTGGACTCTACTCGTTCAAGACCACGGGGACCGCAAAGGCCGCCAAGGAATACATGGAAAAGCCCGTTGTGAAAACCGATGTCTATAACTTCTTCAACGAGCTCTCGCTCGCGCAGAGGGTCCTGGGAGAGATACCCCTTGTCTCCGGCGGCGCGATAAAGGTGAAGGTGGGAGCTCATTGGCATCTCATGAAGGAGAACCCCAAGGCCTACTCGCTGATAAAGACCCTTGCCGAGATATACGGGGTTAATTGGCCTCCTCCAGCAGGCCCTGGGACTGTGATGCCAGCGGATTACCTGACCAGGGTTAGGGCGGTCAAGGACTGGGTCCAGGCAGTTGACGCCATTCCTTTTAACCCAATGGATACCACTTATGTGAATATTCTTACCGGGGACTTCAAGGCAAGGGTCAAGACAGGTTTCTCAGTGGGTTGCGATATCCTCTTCTCCTACTTCTCCGCGGATTCCCTCTATAGGACATACGCAAACGATTCGCCTTACCCCATAATGGCAGGGGCCATGATGGACTCCCTCTCCTCCGAGGCCCTGAAGTTCAAGGAGTATCTTACGGTCGCAAGGTATGTATTTGAGCCGGCTACAGATACCATGATAACGAACCCTGACGGAACACAGACATGGATAAGGCGCCCCGAGAAAAAAGGGACCATGTGGGAGTTCATATCAACATACCATCCCGATATTGCGCCCAGGACATCCGCGGCTATGAAGGCCCTCGGGGTCACGGTCCCGTAGTAGATGAAGATAAGGGAAGCAGGCCCCGAGGATGCTGAAGGAATAGCCTCGGTTCACATCTCAAACGCATCTGTGGCGATAAGAGATATTGGCCGGAGGGCTGGATACTCTCTGATAACGGTTTGGCCCGAGGGTGAGGCTAAAGGTTTTTACGAAAATCTTGGTTTCAAGCCCATATTTAAGGGTTATCGCGTTATTCTCAGCGCTGAGGCCGAACCGGATTTTTATCTCTCAGGGGGCGAGCCCCCGGAGAGTCCGCCCTTTTCGATCCTCCTGGGCCGGTATCAATGCTCCTGGCAACACTGGAGGCTTGATGCCAGTAATGGCCAACATGATTGGAGGCAGATCCTTCTGGGCAAAGTGCCACGGGGCCTGGGGGCTAGCCCCCTGGTTCCTGATACCTAAGAGAAAGAACAGGTGCGTTGGTTTCGTGTGGTTCAAGAGGGGCTTATCAGATGGAATAAGATTCCTGAGAACCCTGGCGGCAATGGAGGGCTTTGGGGAGATAGAGACAATAGTTCCCGAGGAATGCCCTGATGATTTCAAGCCAGTAGAGCCTCATATTATCTATGGAAAGGTGGCATAACGAGGCTCTTTGAGATTATACTTTCTCCATGTCTTTAAAGGATGACCTCGCGGCCCTTTCCGCCGACAGCGTCTCCGGCGCGGCCGAGCTCCTGCAAAAAGCAGCTACCATTGCCTTGAAATACGCTGAGACTGTCCCGGCCGGCGAGATAGCAGAAGGCCTCCTTTCTGCGAGGCCGGACATGGCATCGGTAATCAACCTGGCGCTTGAGATCAAAAAGCACGCTGGCATGACCGGGGTAGCTGAGATAACCTGGGCATTCTTGCACGAGCACAGGAAATCCTTTGCCAGGGCAGTGAACGAGACCTCCAAGCTCCTGGAGAGCGGGATGAAGGTGCTTACATATTCCCGCTCAAGCACGGTCCTCGCCGCATTGCTTGAGGCAAGCTCAAGGGGAAAATCATTCTCGGTCTATCTGACGGAAGGGAGGCCGGGAATGGAGGGAATCAACCTGGCGAGAGAGCTCTCTAATGTAGGGATAAGCGTTGTGATCGGTCCGGATTCCGCGCTCGCTGGTTTCCTGAAGGAGTGTGATGTGGTTATCATTGGAGCGGATGCTGTTGGCCCTGAGTATTTCTACAACAAAACAGGGACCCTTGGGCTCGCGCTCCTCTCAAAGGCACTGGAAAAGCCACTTTACCTCTCTGTGAGTAGGGATAAACTGCTTACCCAGGAGGGAATATCCTATTACCATGTAAGGGAGATGCCGGGGGAGGAGATCATCTCGCCTGTGCCGGAGGGTGTGACGGTCTTCAACCGCTACTTTGAAGCTGTTCCTGTGGGCCTGGTAACCAGGATGGTGGGGTTATAATTTAGCGTATTACAGGCAGAACGCAGGACGCAACTCCTCCCTTGTGCTCAAAGACCGCTATGTATATCCCCTGTGAAAGGCCCTCGGGTTTGAATGTATATTTGCCCGCCTCCAGCCTCCCGGAGAAGAGCGCGGAGGCTCGCCTGCCGCCTATGTCGTATATGAAAAGGGAACCATCACACCTGCTTGGCAGTGAAAGGACGATGCCGTCAGCAGTGAACCTGAGCGTAGGGCCTGAGAACCCCGGAACCCCGTAATCCTCATAGGCAAGGAGGCCACACCCGGAAGCGCCGTAGGTATCGTCAAGGAGAAAGGCCCCGTTCACCCCGTTTGTTGTCCCAACGAGCAGTTCCGCACAGCCATCCGCATCAACATCAGCGTTTGATGGGTCGTGAATATCTCCGGAGCTCAGATTGACGCTCCAGAGAAGGTTCCCGGTGGAGCTCAAACACCAAAGCGGATGGGGGTTGACCCCAGGGGCCGGCACGAGTATCTCCACAAGGCCATCGCCGTTAACATCGGCCAGAGAAGGAGCCCTGTGGACACCGCAACCGCCGGGGACCGGCCACCTCCACTCGATTGCGCCAGTTGCTCCGTTTATGCAGAAAACAGAATCCCCGGGAGTATCAGTTCCGGCTATGATCTCAATCGTTCCATCGCGATCTATGTCAGCTGCAGCTGTCCCTGCGGGCTGGCCAGGGTAGGAAGCTCCTATGTTGACATTCCAGAGAACCGCCCCGAACCTGTCAATGCAGTAGACCCTCCCCGCGTCAGAGTGATGAACCACATCAAGGTGACCGTCGCCGTTGGCGTCTATCACAGTGGGCATAGAGCAGTGTCCGCCGGCCGCTGGATTTGTCCAGACAACCGAACCATCCTCACCATTAAGGAGAAAGAGCGCCGATGTTGAGGATATGGCTATCTCATACCTCCCGTCCTCGTCCACATCAGCAATTGCGGGAGCCACATCGCAATCCCCTTGGAGCCAGAGAGCGCGCTCGGTTGCGCCATTAGAGGCACTGAGCCAGTAGAGGGTGTCGTTATCCGAACCCACTATTACCTCAAGACTGCCGTCGCCATCTATGTCAACGATCTTGGGCGAAGGATACCCGCTTACCACCGAGGACGGCCTTGACCACAGCGTAGCGCCGTTTAGGCCGTTCAGGGTATATATCCCACCGCCACTCTGGTAGGTAACCACTATATCAGGCGTCCCGTCCGCGTTCAGGTCAGCTACGGCTGGCTGGCCCCAAATGGCTCCTCCCGCTGGCTGAACGAGCCACTGCGCGAGGCCGGAGGCCCCGTCAACTAGCGCTACCTGACCGGTGCCATAGCTGGCCACCACTACCTCCAACTGTTGGTCGCCATCGAACTGGACAACCGAAAGGGCGTTCTCCGGATAACCCGCGCCGCCATATGTCCAGACTATGTCAGGGGCCGCGCTCATCGCGCCCTTGAGCGGTGAGAAGTGGGTGTTCGCCAGGTCTCGGCCGTACATCGGCCACCAGGCGGGGTCCTGTGAAACCAAGAGGATAAGTGCATAAAACATTCTACACCTCCATTTGGATTTGATATTATAGGGTTTTTCAATTGGGTCAATCAAACTAAACAGCGTTTCCTTGTCCCGGCCCAGGCTCACGGTTTATACTTTATTCATGAAACTGCTTGTTCCTGTTGATTTTTCTCCGTATTCCGACCGTGCCTTGAAGCTTGCCTCCCTGATAGCCAGGAAATCGGGCGGAGAGATAACCCTCCTGAATGTCGTCTACGACCCTAGCGAGTCGCCCATTCTTCCGGTGATTGCCAGAGGCTCAGTGGCGGATTCCCTTGACCAGGAGAAAAAAGAGCGCGGGGAGAGGCTGAAGGAGCTGGCGAGAAATAATCCCCTGATAAAAAACACCCTCGTGGAGTTCGGCGAGGCTCACCGGGCTATACTCGCCCGCGCAATCTCCTCGGATATTATCGTCATGGGAACAAAGGGTATTCACGGGCTTTCCGGAGCGCTGGTTGGCTCGGTGACCCTGAGGGTTCTTAGGGGGGCGATGATTCCCGTTATAACCGTTAGAAATAAGGTCCCGAAGGATATAAAGAAGATAGTCGCGGCCACGGATACATCCGAGGCCTCCGGGAGAGCCCTCAACGCCGCGCTGGCGCTCGCCGAGGCTATAGGCGCGGAGATAACCCCTGTGTATATTGACACGATCGGCGGACACCTTGCGGAGGGCAAGGTTTTTTGGCAAAAGGTCGCAGATCGCGTCTCGGCCATATCGGAGTGCAAGGACTGCGCCGTCCACCAAGCGGATAGCCCCGTGAGCGGCATCGTAGAGTTCTCCCAAGCCCACAGTGCTGACCTCATTGCCGTAGGGAAGAGCGGATTATCTGGCATCAAGGAAATATTGGGGAGCACAGCAATAGGCGTCCTTTCGGCATCACCTGTCCCCGTGATGGTAGTTTGAACAGGCTTTCGGTTTCCACTAGCTGGAACGCTCGGCGCCTTGACAGAGGGGCTGATGTGGTGGATTCCATTCTGAGCTTGGGGATAGGGGGCCTTGAGCTCTCCTACAACCTTGAGCGAGCCGTGGCAAAGGAGGCGGCCGCGAGAGCGCGAGAGCGCGGGGCACCCATCACCTCCCTCCACCATCCCTGCCCCATGCCTCAGGGGTTCTCAAAGGAGCAAGCCTCCGGGGAGATCTACAACCCTGCCTCACTTGAGGAGGAAGAAAGGTCCTTGGCCGAAAAGAGCCTGCTTGAGACCCTTGATTTTGCTGAGGAAACTGGGGTCCGGATCGTGGTGCTTCACGCAGGGAATATTCCGGACGCCAGGGAGAGCGAATCTGAGATGGCCGAGCTTTTTAAGAGGGGGGATGAGGCTTGGATAGGGCTGAGGGATGAGCTCCTCCGCGAGCGCGAGAGGCGCATTGCGAAGCACATTGACGGACTGCTCCGCGTTCTTGATAAAGTAATCCCAAGATACGAGAGAGCTGGGATAAGCTTAGCAATTGAGAACCGTTATTACATAACCGACATACCATCACTTGAGGAGACGGATATGCTTCTTCATCGCTACCCTCCTCTCCTCTACTGGCACGACACGGGCCACGGGCGAGCGAGGGCGTGCTGGGGGCTTGAGGGAGAATACGATGCCTTGAATGAATTCCGCGATAGGCTAGCCGGGTATCATCTTCACGACGCGGAGGGGGCTAGAGATCACAGGGCGCCGGGCAGGGGGGATATAGACTTTTCAAAGGTCTTCCGGTTGGGGGGCACTGAAGGCAAGGCCCTCGTGCTTGAGCCTGGAAGGTGGGTTGAGGAGGATGATCTTAAAAGGGGCATGGTCCTGATAGAAGATATCCTGGCCAGATGCGTGGTGCGCGACCCGCGCGGGGGTTTATAATTTGCGGCCTCAACTGGAGGTTCTTGGCTTAGATGGCTACCTATGTTAGGGAACTTGTTTTTCCGCCCGTGGAGAACATGGGTGTTGAGATAGTTGAGAGAAAGGGCCTCGGCCACCCGGATACCATTTGCGACGCTTTGTCCGAGGCCTACTCCACCGCTCTATCAAAGGCCTACCTGGAGCGCTTCGGCAGGATATACCACCACAATGTTGACAAGTCCTTGCTTGTGGGCGGCGTAGCATCCCCGAGGTTTGGAGGCGGGGAGGTCACCTCGCCCATAGAGATACACATGGTGGGCAGGGTCACTGACCAGGTAAGGGGCGAGAAAGTGCCGGTGGATGAGATATACCTGCAAAGCGCACGAAAGTGGATAAAAGAGAACTTTAGGCACCTTGACCCTGACAAGCATATAGTGTTCAATCTGATAGTGAGGCCTGGCTCACAGGACCTCGTTGAGCTGTTTGAGCGCTCCTACGGAACCCCCTTGGCTAACGACACATCCTTCGGCGTTGGGTTTGCTCCAATGACGACCACCGAGCGCCTCGTCTACTCCCTTGAGAAGCACCTGAACGGCCCCTTCAGGCGCGATAATCCATTTGTTGGGGAGGATATAAAGATAATGGGGGTGCGCTCCGGCAGGAAGATAAACATCACGGTAGCCATGGCAATGGTCTGTAGCGAGACAAAGTCCCTGGACGATTACATCGCCGCAAAGGAGGCCGTAAGGCGCGAGGCCCTTGATTTCGCTTCGCGGATAACCCCCTGGGAGGTCTGGGTTGATGTCAACGCGGCCGATTCAATTGAGAAAGGTTCCGTCTACATAACGGTCACGGGAACATCGGCGGAGTCCGGGGACGACGGCCAGGTGGGCAGGGGAAACAGGGCGAACGGGCTAATCACCCCCTACAGGCCCATGAGCCTGGAGGCCGCGGCCGGCAAAAACCCTGTGAGCCATGTCGGGAAGACCTATAATGTCCTGGCCAGGGAGATAGCGGACGAGGTCGTCCGAAGGGTGGACGAGGTCACAGAGGCCTATGTCTACATAGTATCCCAGATAGGAAAGCCCGTCACGGAGCCGCAGCTCCTGGATGTTCATGTGAGGACCAAAACCTCGCTTACGGTTGGGGTGCGGGAGCGCGTGGCCGAGATAGCTGAGCGCAAGCTCCAGGACGCTCCCGTTGTCTGGCGAAGGGTGATGGCGGGAGAGGTGGAGCTGTTCTAGGGGGTAGCCGTGAATAAGATCGTTGCTGTCGTTGTTTCCGAAGGAAAGGTGTCTGCCATCGGCTCGGATACCCAGTGGGAGATATGGCTCATCACGGTTGAGGGAGAGAGGGTCGCAAGAAGGGAAAAGAGGAGACCCCCCTTCCAGGGCGTATTCCCGCCAGCCTATATGAACGCAATGGCTCCGAGGGCAACTATGCCACGCTTCGGCGCGGGAGGGGTATCGGTCCTTGACCTTGTGGGATACCTGGAGGGGGCCGAGGCGCTTATTGCCGCGGATTTCTGGCCGGGGATCGCGGCCGAGCTTTCGGCTATAGGGATAGCGTGCGTCAAGACCAGCGAAGCGGACCCCGAAAAGGCCGCGCTGATGTATGCCTCCAGGAAGGCAGGATGACTTAAGCCTACAATATAATTTCACCTTGATTGAACGCCTCGTTGAGATAGCAAGGGCAATGCCTCCTGAGCTGGGGGTGGCTTTTCTTTCGGCCATACCTGTGACAGAGCTGAGGGCCAGCATCCCCATTGGGATATGGACCCTTGGCGTTCCCTGGTGGAGGTGCTTCTTCTGGGCAATTCTGGGCAATATGGTTCCGGTCCCCCTGATACTTCTTGGCCTAAAACCACTCTCAAGGCTCTTTTATAGGACAAGGTGGGGAGCAAGGTTCTTTGAATGGCTCTACATGAGGGCGAGGGAAAAGGGGGCCAGCGTAGAGAAATACGAGTCCCTCGGGCTTTATGTTTTCGTCGCTATACCTCTTCCGGGAACGGGCGCTTGGACGGGCGCACTGGTTGCCTCTGTCCTGGGGATGAGGTTCGTGCCAGCTATCATAGCAATAGGCCTCGGGGTAGCAAGCGCTGGCGTGATCGTTACGGCTCTATCGGTATTGGGCTGGTGGGGCGCGCTGATAGCTGGGGTGCTCATCATGGCCGTTGTCATCTGGAACTACATCAGGAGATAAGACAGAGGCGCGTCTTGGCCGTGTGCGAGTTTAAAGGTTTAATATAGCGGTTTAAGGATCGCCCTTTCTGAATACCTTCCTGAACGACAGCCTCAAAACGAGCCAAAATGCCTCCCATATTATCCTCTTTGACATCTTGGACATCCCTGCCCTCCTTTCCGTAAATACAATAGGTATCTCAACAATAGAGAACCCCTTTTGCCTGGATAGGAAGTTGGTCTCTATCTGGAACCCGTAGCCGTCGGATTCTATCCTGTCAAGGGGCATTGCTTCAATTACCCGGCGCCTGTAGCATTTGAAACCGCCGGTAATATCCTTGATGTCCCACATGAAAACCATAACCCTTGCGTAAAGGTTGGCGAAATACGATAAAAGGAGCCTCCTCAGGGGCCAGTTCACCACATTAGCGCCCGCAACATAGCGGCTTCCTATGACGAGGTCATATTGCCTGGACATATCAATCATCCTGGGGATATCATCCGGGTTGTGGGAAAAGTCCGCATCCATCTCCAGTATGGGATCATACCCCATTGCCAGCGCCCACCTGAACCCCTCAACATAGGCCGAACCAAGGCCAAGCTTCTTCGGCCTCTCAATGAGGTGAACCCTCTTACCGAACATGGGATGGTCCTTGACCACGCCCGCGGTTCTATCTGGCGAGGCATCGTCCACCACGAGCACATCAACGCCTTTTTTAAGAACCTCATCCAGGAAGCGGGATATGTTCTCGCGCTCGTTGTAGGTAGGGACTATGACGAGTGCCTTCAATCAACCTCCTTTCCCCTCACCAACCCCGCGTGCCTCGCTGGAATGTATCCGCGGACGAGGATGCCTTCATTAAGGTATTCCTCAGCTTGGATTATACTAACAGCTACTATCCTGTGATAAAGCTTTCCCATATCCTCCCCTCTGAGAAGGGCTTCAAATTTTACCATAAAGCCGCGGAAAGCTTCAACCACGGCCGAACTGAGCTCCTCCATCCCCTCCCCTGTTCTCGCCGAAACGAGAACCGCGCCCGGGTTTTCATCTAAGAGCCTCTGGCATGCCTCAGGGGTAAGAAGGAGATCGCGTTTGTTGAAGACCTGGATGACGGGGATGGCATCACAGCCTATCTCGGCAAGCATGGCAGAAACAACCTCTGCCCTGTGCTCTCGGGAAGGATGAGAGGCATCCTGGATGTGCAAGAGTAGATCAGCCTCACGGATTACATCAAGGGTTGCCTTGAACGAAGCGACGAGGTCAGGGGGCAGGTCCTCTATGAAACCGACCGTATCCGTCAAAAGCACCGAAACCGGGATTCCGGGGAAGGAAAGGCGCCTGGTCAGGGGATCGAGGGTAGTGAAAGGAACATCGTCTGCAGGCTGACCCGCGCTGGTAAGGGCGTTCATCACCGATGACTTGCCCGCGTTCGTGTAGCCGACGAGGGTGACCTTGAACTCTTCCTTCCTGCGAGCCCTCTGGACCACCTTTGAGCGCTCTATTTCCTGAAGGCGTTTCCTGAGCCTCGCTATCTCCTCTGCCATCTTGCGCCTGTCTGTCTCCAACTGCTTTTCACCCGGCCCCCTTGTTCCTATTCCGCCGCCGGGCCTGTCAAGGTGCGCCCAAAGCCCCTTCAGCTTTGATGCCTGGTATTCCAGCTGGGCAAGCTCAACCTGCGCCTTGGCTTCTGGGGTCCTCGCGTGCAGGGCAAATATGTCCATTATGACCTCTGTCCTGTCAAGGACCTTTGCCCCGATGACCCTCTCAAGGTTCCTGGTTTGCGAGCCGGACAGGGGCGCGTCAAAAACAACGAGATCAAGCCCGTATTCCTTGACGATCTGGGCTATCTCCTCAGCCTTACCCTTTCCGATGTAGAAAGCTGGGTCAGGCCTCTCCTTTATCTGCAATATGGTCTCAAAGACCTCTGCCCCGCAAGCGCTGACCAGGCCGGCCAGCTCCTCAAGGCGCTCGGCCTCCGCCCAGCGGAGCTTGGAGCTTTTCGCCACTCCAACTATGAGGGCCTTTTCGGGGGATGGAAATTCAGAGGACATTATCTATTTTTGGTCTACAGCAAGGAGGGTTTTCAGTTGTTCAAATCCCTCGCATTTACAACCCAAAGTCTCTATATATTTTTGGAGGCTGGGGTCGCGCCGAACCAGATCGGGATCTATTTTGTCAGCCTCCCTTTCGCCAATCAGTCCTTTTATTATCCGTGTTCCCGGCGGCATTATCCTTCTCATCAGGTTCTCCAGATCTTCCTCTATGATCACAAGGCAGATTTTACAATAATTCCAGGATTTCTTGAGGTTCAAAACGTGGCTTACCCTTGCCATTCGGGAAGAGTGGGGTTCCTTTTCATCCAAAAGTCCCTTCCTGTCAGCTATAAGGACTATTTTATTAAGCGAGTGCCTTTTGTAATGAGGGCCTATCTTGTCCGGGGAGAAAAGACGATCAATACCACCCTCACTACCTATTCGCTTAACCTTCACTGACTTGGGGTCAGAATAAAGGAGATCTTTCAGTCTATTATAAACCGCCTCGTCTCCCTTATTTTTTTGCTTGGACTCCACCAGGACCAAGATTTCCGCCATCTATTCCTCGTCCTCTTCCACGAGACTGCTGGTTATTATATCGCCCAGGGACAAAGCGCACTCCTCAAGCCACTTGCCCTTTTGGGGTCTTCTGAATTTGCCATCTTCTACCAAAATGACCTCATCAAACTTGAACTGATTAATGAAAGAGAGGTTGTGGGTGGTAGGGATAACCTGAATGCCTTTATCAGCGGCTTCCTCAATCTGGCCACGGACGAAGCGGAAAAGATCGGGGTGGAGATGGGTTTCCGGCTCCTCAATAAAAACGAGGTTTTTTGAGGTTTTCAATGCGGTCAAGAGCAAAAGGGTCTGTTTCCAGCCGTCTGGCCAGCTATCAAGGCGAACAAACAGGTCTTTGCCATACATGAGGCGAAGATAAAAAGTGTTTGCTTCCCTTGACAACCCCACATCCATCTCTCTGGCTTCAGTCAACTCCTCCATGACTTCTTTTATCTCAGCGAAAGCACTGGTGTTCTTGTCCTTCATCTCCCAGAGGACAACAGTGATATCAAGGCCATCATACGAGAGCCTATCCGCTACAAGATTTCCACGCATGTTTTCGGGTTTTCCAATATCCAGGATGTTAAAGAATCGGAACAGGCCCCAGCGGTCTATTCCTACGAATTCCCCGACCTTTCTCAATTTATCCTCCCATTCTTCCAATAATAAAATTGACTTTACTGCTCCGGCCAGATGAGGCTCCACCCATCTATACGGCCTATCAGCAATAACAATCGGTTCCTGACCTTTTACATGACGAACCAAATTCCCCTTTTCCCACCAAGCGTGGAGGAACATCTCGCCACCTATGATGAGGGTCTCCTCCTCTATTGTTTTCTCTCCAAATGTGAGAGAATACGAAATTTCTCCCTCCTCGGTCTCCCAATCGCACCCAAGGGTTATGGAAAGGTTGGGGTCCCCATCCGAAACAACATTCTCGTAATCCTTCCACAGCTTGTCATAACCCTCCTGAGCCCGGAAGAGCCGGTTGAGCCTTTGCATGGCTTCCCAAAGCGCGGTCTTGCCCGAGGCGTTCGGGCCGACAATCAGGTTAATAGGCCCCAGCTTAACTTCCGCTTCGCGGAGGTTCTTGTAGTTCTTTATCCGTATCTTCTTTAGCATGGGGAAATTATAACCCCCCAGCGCGCAAGGGTTCCAGTAGCAAATACGTCTTCACTCCTGTGGGTGATCCCGCGCGGGGGCCTGGGTTATAATATGCTTCTTAATCCGGAGGTTTAGAAGATGCCTTTTACGCCTTTCCAAAACCAATCTTATACGGATTTCGGGAAGCCCGAAAACGCCCAGGCTATGCGCGACGCCATAGCCAAGGTCAGGGCAGAAGCCGGCAAGGAGTATCCCCTTATCATAGCTGGGGAGCGCATCACCACGAGCGAGAAGTTCCAGAGCATAAACCCATCTAAGAAGGACGAGGTTCTCGGCGTATTCCAGAAGGGGACGCCGGAGCTAGTGGATAAAGCGGTTAATGCCGCGGCAAAGGCCTTTGAGTCCTGGAAGAGAACGAAGCCTGAGACCCGGGCCGTTGTCCTGCAGAGGGCCGCTGAGATAATGAAGCGCAGGAGGCACGAGCTCTCAGCCACCATGGTGCTTGAGGCTGGTAAGAACTGGGCGGAGGCTGACGCTGACACCGCTGAGGCCATAGACTTCCTTGAGTTCTACGCGAGGGAGATGATCAGATACAGCCAGCCCCAACCCCTCACCCCCATACCTACCGAGTTCAACGAGTATTTCTACATCCCCCTCGGCGTTGGCGCGATAATCCCGCCATGGAACTTTCCTCTGGCTATTCTCTGTGGGATGTCAAGCGCGGCCGTTGTCACGGGGAACACCATCGTGCTCAAACCCTCCTCGGAAACCCCACTCATAGCCTACAAGTATGTGGAGATCATGGAGGAGGCAGGGGTTCCGCCGGGAGTCATAAACTTCCTCACGGGGCCGGGCTCAAGGGTTGGTGACCCGCTTGTCCTGCACCCGAAGACCAGGTTCATCGCCTTCACCGGGTCAATGGAGGTCGGCCTCCGGATAAACGAGCTTGCGGCGAAGAAGTCCGAGGGTCAGATATGGATAAAGAGGGTAATCGCTGAGATGGGAGGAAAGGATACCATAATCATTGACGAGGACCTCTACTCCTTTGATGACGCTGTGTCCGGCGTTGTGACCTCGGCTTTCGGCTACCAGGGACAGAAGTGCTCCGCTTGCTCAAGGCTCATCGTCCACCAGAAGCTATACAAGGATTTCGCAGATGCGGTGGTGGAGAAGACAAAGGCCCTGAAGGTCGGCCCCGCGGAGGAAAACCCGAACCTGGGGCCCGTTATAGGCTCTGGCGCGTTTTCAAGCATATCCGGATACATTGAGATAGGAAAAAGCGAGGGGAGACTGGCGACAGGCGGAACATACGATGATTCCGTGGGCTTTTTCATCCAGCCGACGGTTTTCCTTGATGTGCCGGAGACCGCGAGGATATACCAGGAGGAGATATTCGGCCCCGTGCTCGCTGTTTCAAAGGCAAAAGACTTTGACGAGGCGCTCAGGATGGCGAACAACTCCATATACGGGCTTACCGGCTCGGTCTATTCAAAGAACCGTTGGCACCTTGAGAAGGCGCGGGAAGAGTTCCATGTCGGCAACCTCTATTTCAACCGGAAGTGCACGGGCGCGCTCGTTGATGTGCATCCTTTCGGCGGGTTTAACATGAGCGGAACTGACTCAAAGGCTGGCGGAAGGGATTACCTCCTGCTCTTCCTCCAGGGGAAATCGGTTTCGGAGAGGCTTCTGTAAGGGCTAGAACCCAAGCAATTCCCTGAACCTGACAAGCCCCAACCTTTCTGAAGGGCCGAGGCGGTAGGTTAATCCTTTAATGTATGAGATAGCCTCTGAGCGAGAAAGCCCTATCTTGCGCCTCTTTTCCTCCACAAGCCCCTCCAGGTCGTTGAGGTTCGCAACAAGCGCGAATGCGAGGTCCCGAGCGAGGCCAGCCGCCAAGGACTCATCCATATCTGCCCGAATAACCCATAGGGCGAAGACAAACGGCAGGCCCGTCCAGTCATACCAGAGCTCCCCTAGGTCATAGACCCTATAACCCGGAAATGACCTGATCCTCTTGTGGAGATAAAGGGCCTCGTCCCCGATGGAAAGGTAGGCTGTGGGCCTGGAATAAAGGTCATCATCGGTGTAGGTGAAATCGTGAACCCCGAAAGCCTTCCTAAGAAGAACATCAAGAAGGGCTGATGAAGTGGCGGTCTGTTTCGTTATGCCTATCTTCTCGCCGGCCAGCTTGGTTATCTCAACCCTTGAAAAAAGGAGAACGCTCCTGACTGGTCCTTTTGCTGAGATGCAGAAGTCCTTGAGCGGAAAGACCTTTCCCTCCATAGCGAAATATGTTGCGGATGGCATTATTGCGGCGTCAACCAGCCCCGCTGAGATCATGGCGCCAACATCGCGAGGCATTATGGGCAAAAGCTTATAGCCAGAAAGCCCTCTGAAAAAAGGCTCCGAGTTTAGGTATGGTAGCCTTCCTATGATCATGAAAAGGTATAAAGCCCGTCCCTCTTGACCGGAAACCCGCCTGCCCAGCCGATTATCTCACGGATCTCGCTTTCTGCAAGCCCAACTGGGCTTTCGGCGCCGGCCGAATGGGCCACGCGCTCTAGGCCAACAGTCCCATCAAGGTCATCGGCGCCGGAGGCCAGCGCTACGGCCGCAAGCCTTGGCCCCATCATGACCCAGTAGGCCTTTATGTGCGGGAAGTTATCAAGAAAAAGCCTTGATATGGCTAAAACCCGCAGTATATAATGCGCTGGGACAGGCCTCATCGTCCTGCCGAGGGGGTTGTTTCCGGTTTGAAAAGGAAGGGGAATGAAGCTCATGAAGCCGCCTGTTTCGTCCTGGAGGTCTCGCAGTAGCTCAAGGTGCCCGATGATCTCCTCCTGGGTCTCAGCGTGGCCAAAGAGCGCGGTTGCGTTGGATCTCAGGCCGAGCGAGTGCGCCTCTCGGTGAACGCGGAGCCAGGTTTCCGGGCCGGCCTTTCGTGGAAAAAACCTTTTGTGGAGGCGCTCCGATAGGATCTCGGCCCCCCCTCCTGGCAGGGCGTCAAGCCCAGCTCTCCGGAGCCTCTCAAGAACTTCAAGCGTGGAGATGCCCTCGCGCTCAGCTATGAAAGCTATTTCCGTCGCGGTAAAGGCCTTTATCGTGATGCGGGGGTAATTCTTCCTTATTTTCCCTATCAGCTCCTCATAGTAGTCAATTCCAAGTTCCGGATTCAGGCCTCCGGTGATGTGCACCTCCGTGATCCCGTCGTGGATTGCTGATATGACCTCGTTCACGCTCAGGGTTCTGGAGGATTCGCGCTCCCTCCAGAAAGCGCAGAAAGCGCATCGGGAGACGCAGTAATCCGTATAGTTGATGTGGAGATTAACGGAGTAGTAGACCCTGTCCCCGTGGAGGGCCCTTTTGAACTTGTGTGCCTCATGGAGAAGCGCGTGCAAAGGCATCCGAAAGAGCTCAAGGGCTTCCTGAGCGGAAAGCCTCCTCTGGGACAAAACGGGCATAGGTTTGATATTATAACAGTTTCACGGCCAAGTTTTCAAACGCTCGCTCACTTCCCCCCGGCCTCCTCCTGCCTCTGAAGCCAATCAATATAATAGTTTAGCAATGTGTTTGCCAGGTTCTGGGCCTCGGTTGTCAGGGAGAGTCCTGAGACCCTTGCCCTCCGGGTTGCCTTTTGGATAAGCGTCCCATCGTCAAGGTAGATTCCCACCTCAAACTCAGCGTCGTCGCCTGTTTTTCTAACGGTCCCGTATATGAATATGTTGCCGCCCATCTCCGAGGTAAGCCTCTTCGCGGCGTCCAGGGTTATGGTCTCGGTTGTTATGTTCTGCGCCTCCATGTTCGCGTTGACCTGGCCGTTCGGCACCACATCAAACCTCGGGGACTTCTCAAAGACCGAGCTCATAGCCTCCTGGATAGATTTCCCGAGAGCTGAGCTCTTTGCCTCCTCAGTGAGCTCCCTGAGCGGGAATACGAGCAGTTTCCTCTTTTGGATTGGCCCGCCCGAAACATATTCCTTGTTGAGCTCCCCGAGCACTAATCCGGTGATGTCCTTCTTAGGGTCAGCGTAGACAAGGGTCTTCTGGGATATGTCAAGAACCATCTCAAGTCCAAGGTCCTTGGCTATCTTGCGGACCGTCTGGGTTATCTTATCGGTGTATGGGGTGAGCAGTTCTTGGCTCTTCTGCTCCAGCGCCGTTACCATGTCCCTGAGAACCTTCTCGTATTCAGCCTCTTTCTCCTCTATCTCCATCTCCCTTGATATGCGCTCCTGATCGGTGAGCATGGGGCGCTTCTCCTCGTAATCCCTCCGGAGGCTGTCCAACTGTGCCTTTATGCTGTCCGCCTTCAGCTCCCACTGCGCCCTGTATCTGTCAAGCTCATCCTTCGCCTCAGCGAGCTCCTTGTAGTTATCCATTATCACCTGGAGGTCTATGTAGCCGACCCTCGTGCCCTGCTGAGCGAGGAGCGACAAAGCCAGAATTGCTATCATGGCGTTATGATAAGGCCGGAGCGCGGAGCCATTCCACCCTAGACGCGATCCGCTATTCAGTCATCAGGAGCTTAAGCCTCTTGCCTTTCACAACGAGAAAGTAGACCCCAGGCCTCGGAGGGGCTATCCTATACGAGCCGGTTGCAAGCTGGGAAACCCCTTCCGCCCTCTTGCCGGAAGCATCGTATAGCGCGGGCTCTGGCCAATCAGAGGGAGTCTTTACCCAGCTCGCGGTTTTGAACACCGTTGGGCCAAGCTGGAAGACAGGTAGACCGGGGCCCTCCTCCGCCGCAGAATTTCCGTTTTTGGTTCTAACGAGACAGGAATCCCTTTTGATGTTCCCGTGTTCGTCCTCTGCCTGGACAACGAACCAGTATTCCCCATCCGGAAGGGTGGCCGTGTCCCATGCCCGAAGGCTATCAGATGTCTCAACAGTGGAGTCCCCGTCGGTGTTCGTTACTATGTAGTAGAAATCCCTCTGATCGTAATTCCCGTGGGTTTGCAGGTAGTCATCATACTCGTAGATGGTGTAGACGATGCCGTAGCTGTCGTAGTTAAGGGTATCCCTGAACAGGAAGGACAGCGTGGGGGGCACAACGCCCTTTACCTCGTATTTTATCCGGTAGACCCCTATGCGTTCGTAAGTGGGGTAGCCCCAGGAAATGCCGAACCTATCGTATATCTTGGCTATCACATCAACCTTGCCGTAGAGCGAATCCGGAGACAGGTAGACGCTTGAGTTGTTGCTCCTGAAAGCGAACTTGCAGGACCCGCTCATCCCGGTTGATTCAAAAACGGGCTTGACCGTGTCCGTGTTCGGGACGAGGTCAACGAGGGGGTTCCGTATGAACTTCCACCCGGCGTCGTTCCAGTTCGTCCCGCGGTGGCGTATCCGGGCAAAGTGGCAGTGGTCAAACCCCTGCACGGGCCAAGGAACAAGGTAGCCTATTGTTGTCCCCTGTGAAACCTGATCCCCAACATTAACATGATACCTGTTCGGGTCTATGTGCGCGTAGAGCCAGCCGTCTGACCAATCCGAGGTGTTCTGGTCAGATGTAGCCACCCGCCAGTGATAGTCTCCGGAGATCGTCATCCAGGCCTTAACCCAGCCGGGCGCCACCGCGCGGACCTCCTTCCCAACCGTAACGCCCATGATATCAACCCCAGGATGAAGGTAGGCTCCGGATGGGTCGCCTGAATATTCCTGATACTCGCTCCAGGAGTTTCCGACAGGGTGAGCCTGATCCTGGGGAACTATGGGCCATGGTATAGAGAAAATTACAAGCTGGATCATCATCTTGCCTCATTGTGCCTTGTATGTATATAGAACCCTTGAGACGAAAACCCGAAGGGTTTCGCCGTCGCAGAATATGCCCGAGACAAAGGCCGGTTCGTCCGGGTCCTCATAAGATATCTTCCAGAGCTCATCGCCTTCCTCGGAATACGCCCAAAGAAAGGCCTTTCCGCTCTCCTTCTCGGTGCCGGCAACCCAGAGAAGCCCTCCGCCGTAGTGAAGCGCTGATGTTGAGACAGGAAGAGACCTGTCCCAGAGGACCTTGCCCGTAAAGTCAAAGAACACGAGGTTGCGCGGGAAAGCTACTGCCACACCCCTTTGGCATATCTCCACGAACCTGGGATACTCGTAAGGGAGGGCCCACTCTCTCGTTTTATCCCGATACAGCCTAAGCCTTCCCTCGTGTAGCCCGGCAACCATGCTCTCTGATATGTCCATAGGAGGGATGACCTCGTATTCTCCTACTGGCTTGAACCCCGATGTGAAATAGACTGTCGTGCTCTTGTTTGAGCGAACCAGGATGTATTCGCCCAGGACAAAGGGCAGTCCACTGCCGATGTCGGCGCTCCAGGAGAGATTACCTTCCTTGTAGACGCTCATCCGCTTGCCCTGAGTCAGAACCACGCACCCGTCATCCGTGAGCTGAATGTCAGTCCCGGGCCTCCAATCAATCCCAATACGCCATAAACCTCCTGGGGTAGAAACCTCCACAAAGTAGCTGGAGTGCTCGGCCTTCACATCTGCCCTTGCGGCGAGATTCCCCGAGACCACGCCCGACGCGATGGTATCCTGAGAAACCAAAATCCAAGAGATCACAACTAGTATCATCATATGCATAAGTTTATGGCCTCGCCCAGCACAAAAGCAAGCACGGGGAAGCCGGGTTAGGTTATAATTAAAAGCTTTGAGAGGATTCTTACTCACTTTTACGGTTATCCTGAGCATAACGGGCTGTCGCAGGGCCCGAGAAGAAAACCCTCCCCTACCCCAGGAGCCCGTTGAGCCTTCCCCCACCGCAATTGCCGTTATCAGGGAGGGAGACCTCCTCGGAGCGATACTTGATAAGGCCCTGGACGGCGAGGATTACAAAAATGCGCTCAGGGCCGTGGATTCGCTGATAGGCGCGAAAAGGATAAGGCCGGGCGACACCATAAGGTTCTACACGGAGGGCGGGCGGCTCGTTCGGCTTGACTACACGAGGGGATTCGCCACCACAAGGTTCTACTTTGCCGGAGATGATTTCAGGGCCGAGAGGATAACCCCGGATTTCAAGAGAAGGGTTGGATTCGTCAGGGGGGAGGTTGACCAGAGCCTTTATCTCGCGTTTCTGGAGCTGGGCGAGAAGGACCCTCTCCTCATTCAGTTCGCTGACATCTTCGGCTGGGATATTGACTTCACAACAGAGTGCCAGAAGGGGGATTCTTTTTTTCTCGTTGTTGAGAAGGATTACCTGAATGACACAATCGCCTGCTACGGGCCAATCCTCTGGGCAGAGTATAGGGGCAGAACAACGGGCAAACATGTTGCCTACATGTTCCGGGGCGAGTATTACAACAGCGCGGGCCAGTCCCTCAGAAAGGAGTTTCTGAAAAGCCCGCTGAAGGTCTACAGGATATCCTCAGGCTATTCAAAGAATAGATTTCACCCCATCCTGAAGATATATAGGCCCCACAAGGGGGTTGATTACTCTGCGCCCTCCGGGACGCCAGTTCACGCGCTCGGCGATGGCACGGTTGTCTTTGCGGGCTGGAAGGGCGGCTACGGAAAGTATGTTAGGATAAAGCACCCGAACGGGTTCCAAACAGGCTACGGCCACCTCTCCCGCATAGCCGTCAAAACCGGGCAAAATGTCTCCCAAGGCCAGGTTATAGGCTATGTCGGGGCGACTGGGCTCGCGACCGGGCCCCATCTCCACTTTGAGATGTTCAAGGGCGGGGTTTTCGTTAACCCTATGACGGTAAAAACCCCTCCGGCAAATCCGGTTCCTCCGGATGCCATGAAGGAGTTCAAGAACCTCGTGGAATTTACCGATGCCTGCATACGAAAACTTAGAGGCGGGGCTGATTAAGGCCATTCGCTCGCTTGAGGCCGAGGGCTACAGGGGATACGACCCCTATGATGCACTTCTCTCGCCCATAGCCAAGATCCTGCCGGGCCCTAAAGCGAGGCTCCTCTTCACTCACGCGATAAGGAAAATTCCCTTCAACATAAGGCCCCTGCTTGGCATAGGAAAGACGCTGAATCCCAAAACCCTCGCGCTCTCGCTTTCTGTGTATTCGGTTCTCCGCGAAAAAGAAAGAGCGAGCGAGGTCATATCCCTTCTTGAGAGGACCTTTCCCTGGGGATACCCGTTCCCATGGCAATCTAGGGCCTTTTTCGTTCCTGCCGGGACGCCGACCGCCGTGAACACCGCTTTCGTCCTCCACGCCCTTATGGATGCCGGAGAAGAACTGGGCCTGGATACGAAATGTCTCGTGCAAAAGGGCGCCGAAAACATCCTGAGTTGCCTCAACAGGTCTCCGGACGGGTTCTTCAGCTACACCCCTCTTGACAACTACAGGATACACAACGCCAACCTCCTTCTGGCATCAGCCCTGGCGAGGGCAGGCTTCAGGGAAGAGGCCATCTCGGCCGCCGGGGCATCGCTCAAGCTCCAGAGGCCGAACGGCTCTTGGCCTTACGGAGAGGGGCAAAGGATGTTCTCATACATTGATAACTTCCACACGGGCTTCGTGATACTCGCTCTCTCCCTGCTCAGGAGGACGCTCGGAGAAGAGTTCGCCGAACCCCTTGAAAGGGCTGTTGATTTTTACGAGAGGAATCTCTTCGGCCCTCGTGGGCTTCCCCTCTGGCGCGTCGGAAAAAGGTATCCTCTGGATGTGCATGTCCTAGCGGTAGCCGCGGGGGTAATGGCAGAGCTCGGCAAGACCGAAAGGGCACTGGAGCTCGCCCTTTCCCTCATCGGGTTTTTTATGGACAGGAGGGGACGGTTCGGCTACCAGAGGGGAAGGTTCATTTACAACAGAACGCGCTACACGAGATGGGGCCAAGCGTGGGGGGCATGGGCTTTGGCGAAGGTCATCAAGCAAAAGCGCCAGCCATGAGCCTGATCCTGGCCCTAGCGATCTCAACCACCCTCTGCCTGCCAGCGCCGAGATACTTCCTGGGGTCAAACTCTTTCGGGTTATCCTTTATATAACGCAAAACGCCGGCGAGAAAAGCGAGGCGCAGGTCCGTATCAACATTCACCTTCATCACCCCGCGCCTTATCGCCTCAGTTATCTGGTCATCTGGGACGCCTCTTGCGCCCTCAAGCGCGATGCCAAGATCGGCTAGCTCTGCGATCAGTCCGGCCGGAACCCCTGATGCCCCGTGGAGGACAAGGGGAATTTTGACCCGTTCCCGTATAGCTTCTAGGCGCTCTAGGTCTATCTTCGGCGTGCCCTTGAACTTGTATGCCCCGTGGGATGTCCCAACAGCTACAGCCAAAGCATCAACCCCTGTCTCCTCAACGAAAATGGCGGCTTCTAGCGGATCTGTGAGGAGGGCCCTATCAGAGGAAACCGAATCCTCAACCCCCGTGAGAACCCCGATCTCGCCCTCGCATGTCGCGCCGAGGTTATGGGCAAGGTGCGCGGCCTCCGCGGTCAGTTTTATGTTCTCCTCAAAAGGCAGGGCCGAGCCATCAAACATCACGGAGGAAAACCCCGCGTCGAGCGCGGCCTTAACCGCCCCGAGGCTCTTTCCGTGGTCAAGGTGAAGGGCAACCCTGACGCCTTTTTCCTCGGAAACAGCCTTCAGTAAGGCCGGGAGGACCTTAGTTCCAGTGTAAGCAAGGGCCCCCTCGGTTGCCGCAACGATGACGGGCCTGGATTCAAGCCTGGCGGCCTCGCATACTGCTTGCACAAACTCAAGGTTGTTGACATTGAACGCCGGGCAAGGCCCCTCCGCAAATACCTCTCTCAGGGTGAGGAAATCCATACGCTCAGATGATACTCCGCGGCGCGATTGCAGGGCAAACTGTCTCAGCTTTAGCATTTCGGCGTAAAATTTTGGAGGCTTCTGGTGACAGGGATTATCCTGATCCTGCCCTGCCTTCCCTTTCCAGGAAGGAGCGTGACGATGAACCCTCTGCGAGGCGGGGCCGGACCCTATCTTGGCGCGATGGGGGCGTGGGCGTCCGCCGGCACCTACCTCCCCGATACCACCTACGCCTGGTCAATCCGCATAGGCGGACTACTGGAGGTTTTCAGGATAGGGGGAACGAGCCTCTCCATTTACGGCTCCAACGAGCTTGTCGCGAGCCCGAACTCAAGGATAAGGTTTCAGCCTCTCGCTCTCTACTGGGAGGAAGGGGCAATCCTGTCCTGGAGGCTCAGGGGGACTGCGGCTCAGGTTGGTTTCACCCACCGCTGTAAGCACGACATTGACCGGGACGAGAGGACACTTATATTCTCAAGCGTGCACGCCGGCGTGATCTGGAACTGCTTCCAGACAAGGCTTCACCGGTATGTGATTTGGCTGGACGATCCCACCGAAAGGATAACCGGCATGTCTTGGTCCTGGGAGGCGGGAATAAAGCTCAAGCCCGCCTGGAGCGTTGGGCCATACCTTGATGCTGGAATAAAGCTGGACGGATACCGCCAGGGGACCTACTCGGACGCAAGGGCAGAATCCGGGCTTTTCGTGAAGGGCAAGGGGGCAACTCTCTGCTTTTTCGCGGAATACGAGCGCATGTACGAGTCAGGCATATACAGGGAGGTTGATGAACCGGGGATATTCCAAATAGGGCTCAGGGCAACCGACGGGAGGGTGATATTTTGAAAAGATTCTTAGGGATTGACCTTGCAACAGAAGGAAAGCCCTCAACCCTCGCGGTGCTCTGCGGGGAAGACCCCCATCTCACCCTCTCCGTGCTGAGCGAGTTCAGAAGCAAAACCGAGCTTCTGAAGCTTCTTGAGGACTTCGGCGCCAGAGATCTCGCTGTTGATGTGCCGCTTTACCTTCCGAAAGAACCTGAGAGCCGGCGGGAGGAGGAAAAGGCCCTCCGGGAGCTAGGCATAAACTCATATTCTCCCAGGGCAAAGTCCATGCTACCCCTCCACATGTGGGCAAGGGATCTCTTTGAGATTGATGGGGAGATTGAGAAGGAGGGTTTTGCCCTAGGTTTTGGAGGAAAAACAAGGGTTTTTGAGATCTATCCCAACGCCACATTCACCTTGCTCGGGAGGACCGTCAATCCGGCTCCTCTTGCCTCAAAGAGAACCGTCAGTGGAGTGTTCCAGCGCCTGGACATCCTCGCGAGGTTCGTGAGGCCCCCCGAGGATTGGAACAAACTCATGACCCTCAGATGCAAGGTTGACGATGCTCTGGACGCGGTGGCCGCGGCGCTCACCCACTTTTTCATTGAGACCAAAAGGGCTCAGAGGCTCGGAAGGTGCCTTTGGGTTCCCTCTACATCCCCTCAAGAAGGCTCATCATCTCCATGAGGTGAAGCGCGGCGAGCCTCCCCTTGTTGCCCTGCTTTCCTCCTGCCCTGTCAGCGGCCTGATCCATGGTGTCAGCGGTTATTATTCCGAATCCCAGGGGTATTGAGTATTCAAGCATAACCTTAGCGAGGCCCTTGGCTGTCTCGGCGGCTATGTAGTCAAAGTGCGGCGTCTCGCCCCTGATTATACAACCCAGCGAGAGGATGCCGTCGTATCCCCCCTTTTCAGCTAACTTCTTAGCCAGCAAAGGCAGTTCAAAACTGCCGGGGGCCCAGAAGATATCCATGTCGCTCTCAGCCGCGCCGTGCTGGAGCAGTGTTTCGGTCGCTCCCTCCAGAAGGCGCTTGCTTATGGCCTCGTTGAACCGCGAGACTATTATTGCGATTCGCTTTCCCTTTGCTGAAACCTGTCCCCTTCTCTCCATGTTCATATCTCCTCAGGTTGGTCAAGCGGACCTATGATGTGGCCCATATCATCCCTTTTTTTCAAAAGGTGCTCCATATTCTCCTTCCGCGGCCTGGGCTGGATGGGGACCCTTTCCGTTATGGTGAGCCCAAAGCCCTCTATTCCCACCATCTTCCTCGGGTTGTTGGTAAGAAGCCGCATGGAGGATACGCCCAGGTCCTTCAGTATCTGGGCTCCAGTGCCGATGTAGCGCTCGGCCTCATAGCGCTCGCGCTCAAGGTAAGCGGGATCAATGTGCTCAAGTATACGAGCAACAGTTTCGGCGGAGCCGGGTTCCTGTCTGAGGTAGACGAAGACCCCTCCCTCTTGCCCTATCCTGAAAAGTGCGGAATCCATCTGCTCCCTGCAATCACAAACCACCGAACCGAAGACATCCCCCACGGGGCACTCCCTCTGCACGCGGACAAGGATGTTCTCGGTTATCCTTCCTGAAACCAGAGCGAGGTGGACATCCCCCTTTATCCTATCCCGGTAGAGATAAAGAACGAAATCCCCCCACCTCGTCCTAAGAGGCCTGGCGAGGAGGCGCTCCACATATATCTCTCTGGCGAGACGGAACCTGATTATCTCCGCTACGGTGATCAGCCGGAGCCCGTGGCGCTTCGCCACCTCAATTAGCCTGGGCAGGCGGGCCATCGTGCCGTCCTGGTCCATTATCTCGCAGATTACCGCGGCGGGGTAAAGTCCGGCAAGCCTGGCCAGGTCAACCGACGCCTCTGTGTGGCCGGCACGCCTGAGAACCCCTCCCTCCGAGGCCCTGAGCGTGTAAAGGTGGCCGGGCCTCAGGAAATCGTCTGGGCCTTTGGATTCGTCAGCCGCCCACCTTGCGGTAAGTGCCCTTTCGTGAGCGGATGTGCCGGTTGTAACCGACGAGGCGTCCACAGGAACGCCGAACGGCGTCCCCATCCGAGAGGTGTTCTGGATAGGGAGGCCGAGCTCTAGATCGTCAAACCTCTCGGGGTTGAGGGCGAGGCAGACGAGGCCGCCGCCTTCCCTGGCCATGAGGTTTATGATCTCAGGAGTGGCTTTTTCGGCCGCAATAACAAAGTCCCCCTCGTTCTCGCGCTCCTCATCGTCCACCACGATTACGGGCTTTCCCTGGCGCAGGTCCTCAAGCACATCCTCAACCCGAGAAAATATTTCCTCACTCACACCTATATTATAACCCATTTTTCTCGCAAGATTCATCGTCTACTCGGGAACGCGATCACCTTCCAGTGAATGATGGGTAATCCTTTATGCCGAACCTCAGCCAGTAATAGGCCCTCGCCCCTGCCCAGACCAGAACAGAAAGCAGAGCAAACATGGGGAACCTTATGCCCACGAATAGCGCCAGGGTGAATGAAGCGACACGGTAAGCAAACTTTACCGCGAAATCGCTCACCCTAATGGCCGCTACGAGGAACAGGGGTGCAGATAAGAGCGCGGCCGCCGAGATTATCCAGTCCCTGGCAAGGAGGCCTGCGGCGAGGGCAAGCGTATCGCAGGTGAAAGCGAACCAGGCTGTCCATCTCGCACCATAGCGCACGCCTATTGTCATTTCGCCGGCCCTGGCGTCTCCGGGTATATCGGGTATTATCGTTCCTGCCGTGACTGCACCGCAACCGAATATGTAGGGGAGAGTGTGTAGGATAAAATCCAGCCTCAGGGGCCCGCCCACAACCCAACCCGCCGCGAAGGCCACCGTGCCGTATCCCAACATATTCATTGTGATATTAGGAATGGGCCTGCCTTTCATGTTTGGAGGGCCAGAATAGAGGAAGCCAATGAGGCCAGAAAGGGCCCAAACCGCGAGGAACTGCCAGCCAGCGAGAACCGCGAGCGCGGCCGAGATGAAGAAAAGGATGCCCGTCCACCACCAGGCGGCCCTCACCGAAATAAGCCCCTCCGGCAGGATGTGCAGTTTCTTGTTTGCCCTGTCAGAATCTATGTCCCTTATCTGGTTAATTATGTAGACAACACCCATCTCCAGGGAGTATGAGACGAACGCGATCCAAAACCTACGGTCCAGAGGAACGCTGAATCCGAAAAGGGGAAGGCGCTTCCCCCAGAAGTAGCCCATGATCATGAACACCCAACCGGCAACCATGAGCATGGGCCTAGTCAAGAAAAGCAGGTCCCAGAAATTCCCCTTTCTTCTCAAGGCCAAAATTATAAGGTTAGAAAATGTTTCCGGGAAAATTGAACCCACGGCCTTCGGCAACTTGAACGGCCACGCTTCCGGGGTTATAATTTCTGAAGTATGAATATCTTGCTTTTTTTGCTGGCTGAGGGAGGTTTTCTGGCCATCGCGCCCGCGGGCTTTCTGCCGCGTGGGGGCGAGATACTCTCTTATAGCGACGAGATTTGCGTTCTCGTGGTTTCGGAGGCCGATACGGCGGGCCTTTTTGTCCTTGAGGAATACGACCCTCCGTATTACTGGGCTCGGGTGATTAGGGAGGGCGGGCTTTCGGACCTGGAGGCCGCGGGCCGCATCCTCTACCGGACCGAGAAGGATGTGCTTTTCAGGCTTGAGAGGCCAGAGGCGCTTTACACCGGCAGGGTAATGATAAAGCGCCTGCCTGAGGCCCCGCTTGAGCTGAATGTGCGCCCCCCGGACAGAGGAAACAAATCCTACAATCCCGTGATAGCACAGATGGTTTCCCTGGTGGACTCCTTGCGCTACCTGAGATTCGTTGACACCCTTCAGGGTTTCATCACCAGGAACTCCCATCACTCCCAGTGCGGCCTCGCGGCCGGATACGCTAAGGCATACCTTGAATCCCTGGGGCTTGATACGGTCTACCTGGAGAACTACTCCGGCAGTTATGCGCCGAATGTGATAGGCATAAAATACGGCAAGGAATCCGATTCAGCCGTGATAATATGCGGCCACTTGGATGCGACTGCGGGCAGTCCGTGGTATCCGGAACCGGTAGCTCCTGGCGCTGATGACAACGGGTCAGGAAGCGCGGTGGTGCTTGAGGCCGCGACGGTGACGGCTGGCTACAACTTCAGGCGAGAGATAAGATACATACTCCTCACAGGAGAAGAGCAGGGCCTCGTTGGCTCTGACTACTACGCCTCTCACCACAGCCTTGATCCGATCGTTGGTGTCCTGAACTTTGATATGGTCGGCTACTCAGACAACAACCCCGAACCCATAGACATAATCGGAAACGATAACTCGGCATGGCTTGTTGACTCCATGATCTCATGCCTTGGAACATATGTGGGCGGCTGGCCGCACTACAGGCTCATTGATGGCTCCTTCTGGTATTCTGACCACGGCTCGTTCTGGGACAGGGGAAAATACGCCCTCTGCGTAATAGAGGACTACAATGTGCCCAACCCATATTACCACTCCCGCGGAGACACCATAGGCGGGGGGTTTGAGGACCTGAAGCTGGCCTGGACATGCGCGAAGCTCGGGGTCGCAACCCTCGCGGCCCTCGCGGAGCCCCTCGGTTCCTCGGTTGAGGAGAAGTCTTCATCCGGCCAAAGCGTTAGATTGATTTCTGGAGGGGCCGGCTTCACCATCCTGGCTCCTGGGCTAGCGAGCGCGCGGGTCTACGATGTGTCCGGACGGACACTTGAGGAGAGGGAGTTCGTGGGCGAGGCTAAGTTTTCGCCGGGGCCGGGGGTTTATCTGGTCCGGGTAAGGTTGGGGGATGAAACGAGGCTTCTTAAGGCCGCGGTAGCAAGGTAGGAGCGAGAGGCCTCGCCTTCCGAGAGTTTTTGAAAACGCGCGCGTTCTTGTCATATAATCTGGCTCTATGATCTACGGTGTGATTCTCGCTGGAGGAAAGGGGGAAAGGTTCTGGCCCCTCTCAAGGACCCGCAGGCCCAAGCAGCTCATTAAATTCGGAGAAAGAACGCTTCTTGAAGAGGCCTATCAGAGGGTCAGCCGGCTGGCGGACAGGACCTGGGTCATCACCGGAACCGTGATAGAGGAAGAGATAAGGAAGCTCCTGCCCGGCGCCGATGTGATAGCTGAGCCCCAGGGAAGAAACACGGGCCCCGCTTGCTTTTACACCGCGGCTCTGGCCCTTCGCGAGGATCCGGAGGCGGTTCTGCTGGTCGCGCCATCGGATCATGTTATAAGGGACATCAATGCCTTCGTGGATTGCGCCAGGCTAGCGATTGAGGTCGCCGGGGATGGTTACCTCGTGACCTTTGGCGTCGTGCCAACAAGACCAGAGACCGGCTACGGCTACATTGAGCGGGGAAACCTTTTACGAGAAGGGCACGGCACAAAGGCCTTTGTCGCTGAGCGTTTCCACGAGAAGCCGGATCACGCTACCGCTGATTCCTACATGCGCTCGGGAATGTTCTACTGGAACTCCGGCATGTTCGTCTGGCGAGGAGATATCCTGGTTGAGCAGGTCCGTCGCAATGCGCCGGATATCCTAAAGGCCCTGCCCGATGACCTGAGCCTTGATGCATTTTACAGGGACACCCCCTCCATATCCGTGGACTACGCGGTCATGGAAAAGGCGGAGAAAATAGCGGTGGTTGAGGCCACATTTGACTGGGAGGACGCGGGGAGCTTCGCTTCCCTTGAGAGGGTTTTCCCGCCGGATGAAAAGGGAAATGTCCTGTGGGGCGACGCGCTTGAGATAGGCTCGGAAAACTGCGTCATGGTTTCTGAGGGGGGCATCGTGGCCGCGCTGGGGGTGAGGGACCTCGTCATAGTTCACACCCCCGACGCTACACTCGTGATACCGAGGGAAGAGGCCCAGAGAGTAAAGGAGATACTCGCTGAGCTCGGTAAGGACCCCAAGAGGAAATCCTTGCTCTAGCACATAGGATTACTCGCGCCTGCGCCAGTCCGGCCTTTTGGTTTATCATTTGCCCATGCTCATTATCGCGCTTTTGGCTACCCTGCCCTTCCCAGATGACTACAGGGACGAGGTCAGAGATCTCATGAGCCTCGTCCTAACGGAGAGGTTCGCGAGTGCCGATTCGCTCGCCAGGAAGGTTAAAAATGATCTGCCGGATAGCCCTCTCGGTTCCCTCCTGCGAATGGCAGTCATTGAGTTCAAAATGACGGACTGGTCAACTGACGAAGGCGAGGATGACTTCATGGCCGAGTTTGACAGGGCCAACGCCATGACACGGGATGTCATAAACAACGAGAAGGATCCGGCCAAAAGGGCAAAAGCCCACATGTTCAGAGGATTTGCCTTAGGGTTCAAGGCGGTTCACTATGCCAGACGATACCAGGAGGCAACGAATGTCCTGCGGGGCCTCAAGTATGGAAAGGAGGCCCTGGATGAGATAACAAGGGCGCAGGAATTGGACTCCACGCTATACGATTGCTATCTGGCAATGGGAATATACGACCTGGCAATAAGCTACGCCCAAAAGAAGGTCCCATGGATCCAGGCCGAGAACCGCAAGAAAAAGGGCATGGCAGAGCTCGCGCTGGCGACGGAAAAATCCGAGCTCTTCAAGCCCGTGGCATTCCTCGCGTATGTCTATGTCTACATGTATGAGGGCAACCCTGACCTGGCCATCCAATACCTGAACTTCCTCAAATCAAACTATCCGAACTCAAGGACCCTGATGTGGCTTGAGGCAGAGGTTTATCTGGAGAACGAGAGGTGGTATTATGCCGAGAAATCATCTGAGGCGCTCCTCGCTGAGCTGGAGAAAAACCAGCCAAATTGCTATGTGAACCAGGCAGAGGCTCACATATACCTGGCGAGGGCAAGGTATCACCTCGGAGATAAAGAAGGGGCCAGAAAGCACCTTGAGGGTGCGGCGAGGCTTCTTGAGGCCGAGAAAGACCCTTTGCGCCAGGGCGCGGTGAAGAAGGCCTGGGGAAAGCTCAAGGATGCGGAAAAGGAGATAAAGTAGAAAAGGCCATAGCCCTGATGGGAAACTCCGGCCTAATCCTCACTTGCCCGGACACTGCCGGACGACCTCGGGGTCTATGCCCTTGTTGCCAAAGGACTTGTCAAAGGCCTTTGAGAACTCAGCCGCGAGCTTCCGCGCCATCTCGTCGTAGGCGTCCTTGTTAGGCCAGGTGTTCTTGGGGAACAGCATCTCGGAGGGCACTCCAGGGCACTCTGTAGGTATCTGAAGGTGGAAGAGGGTATCCTCCTTGCACGGGACGCCTTCCAGCTCCCCTGAGAGCGCGGCCGCTACCATCCTCCTGGTAAGGGTTATATCTATCCTCTTGCCAACGCCAAACGGGCCGCCGGACCAGCCAGTGTTAACGAGATAGACCTTTGAGCCGTGCTTGCGGAGCTTCTCCTCGAGGAGCTTTATGTAATCCGAGGGGTTGCGGGGCATAAAAGGCGCTCCAAAGAAGCGGGAGAAGGTGAAGACAGGGTCAACTATGCCGGTTTCCGTGCCAGCAAGCTTGCTGGTGTAGCCCATGAGGAACCAGAGCATAGCCTGCTTCTCGTTGAGCTTAGCGATTGGCGGCAGGACCCCGTTAGCGTCCGCTGTCAAAAAGAGAATGGTCTTCGGGTGGCCGGAAATCGGGGGATCCTTAATGTTGCTGAGAAAATAAAGGGGATAGGAACCCCTTGAGTTCGGGGTGAACCTGTCGTCATCAAGGTCAAAGTGCCCGTCGGGATATATCATCGCGTTCTCAACAATGGCGCCGTGCTCCAGGTAATCTGCCTCGTGCATGATGGCGTTCCATATGTCAGGCTCCTTCTCCTTCCGAAGGTTTATGAGCTTGGCATAACAACCGTTCTCAAAGTTGGCTATGCCGTTGTCCGACCAGCCGTGCTCGTCGTCGCCGAGGAGAGCCCTTGAGGGATCAGCCGAGAGAGATGTCTTGCCCGTGCCCGATAGCCCAAGGAAGAGAGCGCAATCGCCGCTCGGCCCCTCGTTGGCCGCGCAGTGGATGGGGAGAATGCCAACCTCCGGCAGGAGGTAGTTCATGACCGTGAACATGGTTTTCTTAACTGAGCCGCAGTAAGCGGAGCCGTAGACAACGCCGAGGCGATTGTCAAAATCCATGGCTATTGCCATGTCAGAGGTCCTGCCATCGGGCAGTTTCCTGAGCCTGCCCTCATACTTCGCTCTGTCCAGCTTGTTGTATGGGAGAACGAGTAGGATGAAATCCCTATCCGCGAACACGCTCCTCTCCGCGCCCTCCGGCACCTCTCGGAACATGTTCCAGGCAAAAAGAGCGTGAAGGGCTTTATCCGTAACCACCCTGACCTTCAGCGCGTAGGAGGGGTCAGCCGAAAGGGCCCTGTCCATGATGTAAAGCTCACGCTTTGAGGAAAGGGTCTCTAGGGCGTCCTCCCAGAGCAATTCAAAGGTGCTTGGCTCCATTGGGATGCAGTTTGGGGAATCCCAGTCTATCTTTCCCTCGCTGGTTGGCCGCCTCACCATGTAGGTGTCCTGAGGGCTCCTGCCCGTGGACTCCTTCGGGGTCCATGTCGCCAGGGCACCGTTCGCGGAAACCATTGCCTCTTTGTTATCCACAGCCCTTTTTATGAGCTCTCGCCTTGGGGGGTTGAAGATGGGGTTCTTGTGCCTCTCCAAAAGGGTATTAAGTCCTTTCCAGAAATCCATGGAGGTTTCTCCTTTTATCTTGTGTTCCACTGAGAGCGAATATTATAACCCATACAGGGCACAAATCTCCACCTGACGAGGTCAGAAAAAAGGAATCTGCGCGGGCATCAGATCATAAGGCCTTGATCTTCCACGAGAAAAACCTTAATAATATAGGTGTGATGAAAGGGCGGCTGAAAAAGGGTATTGTTATCTACCTCGTGCTTCTAGGGGCGGGTGTTGTAGCATATTTTGGAATTCAGATAGCCAGAGGAAGATACACCCTTGGAGGGGGGGAGATAAACATCTTCAGTCAGACCCAGCTAGCTGACACAGCCAAACCCAAACCAGGCGTCAGGGTCCCCGGGCCTGGCGAAACTGCCCGTTTGGACACCTCACATAGGGTCATCCCCGGCAAGGACTCGGCCCGCGCTAAGATCGCGGCCGACACGGCCGCTCGTTTCGTTCCCGAATCAACAGCTTCCGCTGTCCCTCCTCCTGATACTACGGTCAAGACAACATCCGCTCAGGCGAACACAAAGCCCAGCGGAGGCAATACCGATTTCCCGGAGATAAAACCCGCTGTTGACCTTTCATCAGGAGGCCTGGACATAAAGATCAAACCGGGCGAGGGGCTCAGCGGCTCGCCCTCCGGCCTCGGCTTGGGTAGTGGCCCGCAGTTGAAGATAGGCTCAGGAGAACAGCTCGGAGGCGGCAAATCCAGCGGCACCAAACCCGCCACCGACATCTCGTCGGGGAATCCGGAGGTTTTGAAGCTGGAGAAGGAACTTGAGTCTGCCTACAGAAACGCCCACGATCTTGACCAGACCCTGAGCATAGCGAATACCATACTTAAGATGGACCCCACTAACTCAAAGGCTACCCTTTATACAAAGATAGTTAAGGCCGAACGCAAGGCCCTTGCATACGAGGACGCTGGCGAACCAGAAAAGGCCCTTGCGGAGTGGAAGAAGATACTCTCGTGGGACCCCGGCAATAAGTGGGCTCAGAAGGGTGTGGAAAGGAACGAGTAGCACGCTTATTGCTCCCAGCTTTCGTTGAAAGCGGATATTTTTGTTCTTTATAATCTTGGGCCTGCCGGGGTGGCGGAAATGGCAGACGCGCTAGGTTCAGGACTTAGTGGGAGCAATCCCGTGCGGGTTCAACTCCCGCCCCCGGCATTTCAGAGCTCAGATAGATTCTCAGCGTGCTCACGGGCCTCCTTGTGGTCCGGGGAGATTTCCAGAACCTTATTGAAGCATTCCAAGGCTTTGGAATCCCGGTGGGTTATCTCGTAAAGCACGCCGAGACTAAACAAAGCGTCAATGTTCTTCGGTTCCTGCTCAAGAACCTTCATCAGAAATTTCTCAGCGTTTTCATACCTGCCCGCTAAAAGCTCAAACTTCGCCTCTTCCAGAAGGTCTTCTGTCCCCATATCCAGCCTCAGAGCTTCTTTAAGGCCTCAATGTCCTCGTCCTTAGCTATTACTATCAGCAGGTCTCCGGACGCTATCTCCTCCTCTGCTGATGGGGTTATTATGGTTTCTTCCCTATAGGTAACCTTGCCCTCCTCACTCATCTCCGGAACCCTTCTCCTTATGCCTATTATGTTCACTCCGTATTTTGCCCTCGCGTCGGTTTCCTTGATTGTTTTTCCGACAAACGCCTCCGGTGCCACTATCTCAACGAGGGAGTACTCCGGGGAGAGCTCTATAAACTCAAATATCCTTGGGGATGTAAGTATCTGGGCAACCCTCTGGCCCATATCCCTCTCAGGATAAATAACCAGATCAGCACCGAGACGCTTTAACACTTTGGCTTGGAGGGGAGCGGATGTCTTGGCGATTATCTTCTTAGCGCCGAGCTCCTTTACCAGCATAGTAATGAGAAGGGAGGACTCTATGTCTTGGCTTGTGGCAACGATGACCGCGTCAAAGTCCTTAATGCCAAGGGTTCGGAGCGCGCGCTCGTTTGTAGCGTCCATAACGAGTGCCTGGGAGACTACAGCCTCCACCTCCATGACAGCCTCCTCGTTCTCATCAACGGCAACCACATCGTGGCCAGCCTCCGCCAGGGTCTCGGCTACGGCCTTTCCGAATCTTCCTATACCTATTACCAGGAACTGCATATGCCTTACCCTATCACTACCCTGCCTTCTACATAGCGCACGAGGTCGCGGGCAGGGGTTATGAAGGTCATGAATATCGAAAGAACTCCTATCCGGCCTATCAGCATGGTGATAATTATAATGCACTTGCCCAGGACGGATAAATCAGCGGATAAACTGGCGTTGGGCACGGCGAACGAACCTAAAGAGAGCCCAACTGTGCCGAAGGCTGAGGCTACCTCAAAAAGATAGGGAATGAATCCCCTTATGATCATGCCCCTGCCATCCGTCAGCGAGAGCATGAGGACAGCGCTACTTACCACAAAAAGCGCGAGGACAAAGACCGCGTAGGCCTTTCTGATTGCCTCAGGGCCTATCCTGTATCCGAGGGCGGAGGACTCGTGTTTGCCTCTGAGCGTGGCCATAAGCCTGAGGAAAACCACTGCCAGGGTGGTGGTCTTCATGCCGCCGGCTGTTCCGCCAGGAGACGCTCCGACTATCATCAGGGCCGTGGTAAGCAAAAGGGAAAACGGGCTCAGGGAGGCGTAATCTAGGGTATTGAAACCCGCGGTTCTCGGCGTTATTGACATGAAGAGCGCGGAGAGGACCTTTTCTCTAACGGAAAAATCAGCCATTGCGCCCGTCCACTCAAACGCGAGGAAAGCCGCGAACCCGATGGCCACAAGTCCAAGGGTCATAGCGGCAACCATCCTGCCGTGGAGGGTTAGCTTACGCCTCTGGCGCCGGATGAACCTGTTGTGATACTCATCCAGGGCAACGAAGCCGAGACCACCCATTACTATAAGCCACATGATCGTCAAATTGACCAGGGTGTTCCCGCGCCAGGACACTAAGTTATCCGAAAAGCTTGAGAATCCAGCGTTGCAGAAGGCTGATACAGCGTGAAATGCGGCGTGGCCCAGGCCGGCCGGGAACCCATATCTTCCCACGAACGGGAACGAGAGGAGGACAAAGCCTATGGCTTCCGTGGCGAATGTCATGACAATTATCCTTCTCGCGAACATGTAGATCTCGCTCATGGAAAGGTCAGGGTATGAAGCGGCCATCGTGCTCCTTACAACGAGAGAGCCCTTTCTGCCAACCAGGAAAAGGAAAAGGGTTGCAAAGGTCATGTAGGAGAGCCCCCCAACCTGGATTAGGGTTATTATGACCGCCTTACCGAAGAGGGTATAGAATGTCGCGGTATCCTTCACGATTAGGCCTGTCACGCAGACAGCTGAGGCGGATGTGAAAAGAGCGTCAAGCGGGGAAAGGTGGCCGTTCCTGGACCACGGGAGCAGGAGGAGCAGAGCGCCCAGGAGTATTATGGCCGCGTATCCTCCGAGGAGGATCCTGGTCGGGTTGAGCCTTCTCTTCAAGGGGGAAAATTATATTGCGGGGGCAGGTTCCTGCGCCTTATCCGCGTTTGGGTAGGCCGGGCTACTCCTCAAGCGCGGTTGAAATCGCCCCTCTCCTAGCCCCATAATTTCCCGCGATGAGAACCCTAAAGATACGCGAGGGCAAACCCTGGGTAACCATACCGGAAATACTTGAGAGGAGCGCGGCCGAGTGGCCTAACAGGGTGCTTTTCCAGATGAAGCGAGAGGGCGGATGGGACAAATACACCTACGAGGAGGTCCTCAGCCTCGTGCGCAGGCTCGCTGAGTTCCTGAAAAAAGAAGCCAATCTCAGGAAAGGAGATAAGTTCTCTGTCGTGGGGGGAAATAGGCCTGAGTGGGGGGTTGCCTATCTCGCAATACTCTGGGCCGGAGGAATCGTTGTTCCCCTGGACCCAAAGCTGACGCCATCGGAGCGGAGCTACATTCTTGGAGCGGCCGGGGTCAAGGGGGTCATAGCTACTGACCACTTCGTTGGGGAGATGCTTGAACACAAGGATAGTCTGGGCATTATTATCTCAATGGACAGGAGCGCGAGGGTGCCGGACTTCCCAACAATATGGGCAGGATACACCAAGGGGGTAGACAGGGAAAACCTTAGCCTGGACGATGTGGCCGTTATTCTCTTCACATCAGGGACGACCGGCCTGCCAAAGGGCGTTGTCCTCACCCACAGGAACATAGTATCCAATGTTGATGCCATGTATCAGGCTATTGACTACGGCCCGGGCGATGTATTCTATTCCGTTCTGCCGCTTCACCATGTATTTGAGGCAACAGCGGGTTTTCTCGCGCCGATATACGGCGGGGTAACCATAGCTTACGCCTCAAGCTTGAGGCCTGATGTGATGAGGGCCGAGCTAAGGGAGGTGAGGCCCACGGTAATGCTCGTTGTTCCCCTCATACTTGAGAAGTTCCTCGTGGGCATAAGGAAGAACCTGGCAAAACTCTCCGCAAGCAAGAAGCTGGCACTCGGGGTTCTCAGAGGGGTATCCCGAATAGCCGATATCTTTACGGGAGGCAGAACAACGAGGGCCCTTTACAGGACCGTAAGGGAGCAGATGGGGCTTGACAGGGCGAGATACATAATCTCAGGGGGGGCCGCCCTTCCCAGGTGGGTCTCTGCTGGGCTTGAAGAGATGGGTTTTCCGATCCTCCAGGGATACGGGCTTTCCGAGGCTTCGCCCGTTGTGTCTGTGAACCCGCCGGACGCGCCCAGGAACGCGAGCGTTGGGCTACCAATTCCTTTCTGCGAGGTAAAGATAGTTGACCCCGACGAGAATGGCGTTGGCGAGATAGCTGTGAGGGCGCCCTTTGTCATGCAGGGCTATTACAAGAACCCCGAGGCAACGCGCGAGGTTATTACCCCTGATGGCTGGCTCCTCACGGGGGACATGGGATACATTGACCGCGACGGCTACATATACATAACGGGGAGAAAGAAAGCGGTTATCGTCACACGAGGCGGCAAGAACATATTCCCTGAGGAGATAGAGGAAAAGCTGACCCAGCGGGAGCTCATAAGCGAGGCAATGGTCTTTGGAGGGAAGAACCCGGCAACCGGCGAGGAGGATGTCCAGGCGATAATCTACCCGAACATGGAGCTGGTGGGCAAGATGGGTATTACCGATGAGAATAGGATATATGAGCTCATAAAGCGCGAGGTTGACGCGGTTAACTCAGGCCTCGCTGACTACAAGAAGGTGAAACGCTTTGCCCTAAGGTTTGAGGAGTTCCCCAAAACCACAACAGTAAAGATAAAGCGCCACCTTTTCAAGAACATCTTCATAGAGAAGGGGCAGAAGGTTCTCTGAAGAAACAAAAGGCCCGGACTTGCTCCGGGCCTGTTTATTGGGGTTATCAGCTTACTTCACAACATCCCCCTCAACGGTCACGGTGTTCGTCATAATTGTGAAGGTTCCCAAGCAAGCGCCTATGAGCCAGTCAATCAGGGTATACTGAACAGTAACCTTCATGTTTCTCACATCGTTCCTGTTGCCCTGGGAGACCTGGGAGAGCATGTCGGTAGTAGTGTTATTGGTTATGGGGACAAGACCCCAAAGAACATACCATACCTTCTTCTGGACCATAAAGTGCTGAGATGTTCCACCTGATGGTTTTGATGTGAGCGAAACCGTGTTATCCGCGCCCATCGGAGCTTCCACTATCACGGTCGCGCACCCAGCAAGGAACCCTGTCAACAGCACTCCTGCTAATAGCTTTTTCATCTCAAAAACCTCCTTCGGTTTCGGCAAATTTTAAAGGGTATCGCGGTTGGGTTTCAACTAGAAGCTGTGCTCTTCGTCCGGATAAATCCCCTCCCTTACCTCCCTCGCGTAATCCTCTATCGCCTTTTTGAGGATGGACCAGCCATCCACATAGGTCTTGAGGAACTTCGGCCTGAACTCCGGATTGAGGCCGAGCATGTCGTAAAGGACGAGGACCTGGCCATCGCAGGCTGGGCCAGCTCCTATGCCTATGGTTGGGACAGGGACGGCCTCGGTTATCTCTTTGGCCATGGCCGCCGGTATCTTCTCAAGGACTATTGAAAATGCTCCGGCCTCAGCTATTGCTTTTGCATCCTCAATTATGGCCTCACCCTTCTGGAGCTTGAACCCGCCGTAGGAGTGGACGCGCTGGGGAAGCATCCCGACATGGCCCATGACAGGTATGCCCATCCGGGTCAATTCCCGGACCAGGGGCGCGAACTCCGCGCCGCCCTCAATCTTCACGGCCTCGGCCCCGGCCTTCAGAAAGGCAACAGCGGACCTGATGCCCTCCTCCAGGGACGACTGATACGATCCGAAGGGCATGTCCCCTACCAAAAGAGCGTTCTTGACCCCCCTCGCGACAGCCCTCGTGTGCGAAAGCATCTCCTCCAAGCTGATGGGCAGGGTGTTTGGATGGCCGTGCACAACCATGGAAGCGCTGTCCCCTACCAATATTATGTCAATCCCGGCCTCATCCACCAATCTGGCAAAGGTAAAGTCATAAGCGGTAAGCGCTGTGATGCGCTGGCGCCCCTTCATTGAAACTATCTCAGGAACGGTTTTTTTCATGTTTCCTCCAAGGTTTCCGGCCCCGAGAAAACTCTAACCCTCTTTCCATCAGGGAAAGGGTTTTCTATAACATAGCCAAAAGAGGGCGCGCCGGCCGCGAATAGCTCGGCAAGGGGGACCAGGACAAACGACCTCTCCCCCATAGCGGGATGGGGTAGGACGAGGTCCTGGGTCTGGAGCTCCGCGCCCTCATAAAGGAGGATATCCATGTCAAGCTCCCGCGGACCCCACTTCGCTGGTTCTCTCCTGAAGCCGCTTTCGGCTGTTTTCAATGCTCTGAGAAGCTCAAGGGGCTCAAGGGGTGTCTCAATTAGGGCCACGGCGTTGAGGAACCAGGCCTGGTCCTCCCGGCCCCAGGGCTCGGTTTCGTAGACCGAGGAAACGCGAAGGACATTCCCAATCCTCCGGAGCACCTCTATTCCCCTCCTCATGTTCGCCAGCCTATCGCCCATGTTTGACCCGAGGCCTATGTATGCCAGCTTCATTTCTCCACCCTGATGAATGGCAAGGCCATCTCCTCAAGGCTTATCCCCCCGTGAAAAACCCCGCCCTTATAGTGGCGCTCGTATTTCCTGGGATCGGTTGAATAAACGAGGAATGAGTAGCCCGTAGCGAGCAGTAAGCGGTGCGCTCCTGGTATTGCCGGCAGGCCCCATTCAGAAAGCTCCCTTACTACCACGCCGGAGTTCTGAACGAGCCTCACCGAGTCCCCGAACTTGTATCTGAGTCCAGGAGTTAACTCGCCGCCCCCGTGTATGAGCGTTGGCTTCTCGGCCATTACCCACCCGTGATCCGAAGTCAAAAATACCCTGAAACCCCTCTCCGCGGCGGAGCTGACCTTGAATGCCAGCTCTGACTCCTTAAGGAGAAAGTCTCCCCAGTGAAGGAGGGAATCAACGCTCTCGCCGAGGGCCTTGAGGACATCCAGCTCGTGCCGGAGGTGGAACATGAGGTCAACGAAGTTGATGATGTAGACCTGGAGGGGTTTATCGGAAAGGGAAAGACGCTTCAGGTCCTCAAAGGTGTTGAGCTTCCTATATGTGAAATCAATGCCGGCGAGGCCGTGCCTCGTCAGGTTCTCCGCGAGGAGGGTCTGCTCGTTCTGGTTATCGTCCAGCCAGCCTGGGTGCCTCGCGTGTATTTCTTTCGGCAAGGCCCCGGCGAACAGGGCGTTCCTTGAGAAACTCGTCGCCGAGGGGAGTATGGACATGTAGTCAGCGGTTTGGACCCTCAGGTCGGACGAAAGCGTGGTCAGGAATGAGGAGAACTGGTCAAGCCTGAAACAGTCCACCAGGAAAAGGACAGCCCTGCCCCCCTCCCTCAGGACCGGGAACATGTGGCGCTCAAGGATATTGTGGGAGAAATTGTGGCCCTCTGATAGGAGCCTGGGATAATTCCTGGCCATCCACCTGGCGAACTCCTCGTTTGTGGAAGCGAGGACCTCCTCAACGGCACTTCGGTCCTCCCCGGTTATCCTCATCCTCGTCTCCAAAAGAAGCCTGGCCTTTGCCAGCCAACCCTGATATGTCTCCGGGAGCGAGGAGAGGGTTTTGTATATCTCCGAAAGCTTTCTCCCTAGTTTCTTCCGCTTAACCTCCTCTGAGGAAACCTTCTTCGCTAACACAACTATCTGGGAGGGCTGTATGGGCTTTATAATGAAGTCAAATGCCTCAGCGGCAACAGCCTCCTCCATTATCTCCTTGTCGGACATCATCGTGACCATAGCCACAGGAACATGGGGCGCGAGGCGTTTAACCTCTCTGAGAAGCGTAAGGCCGTCAACTCCGGGCATCCTGTAGTCCAAAAGCACCAGATTGAAGCTCTCCTTTGCCAGGGCATCAAGGGCCTCGTGAGCTGATGAGGCTGTTCTCACGGAAAACCCTTCTGATTCAAGGAAAAGGAGGTGGCTCTTGAACTGATCTATCTCATCATCAACCCAGAGTATCTTCACTATTACTAGGATAAAGCAATGACGCGGCCTGGCGCAAGGACTGGAAAAGAAAACCCCGGCCAAAAGGCCGGGGTAGTTTTAGGCCGATGGGGTCTTAGTAGACCATTGACTTACCCCTCATAACCACTTCCCTGTGCCTTGCCTCTATAAAATAGATGCCAGGAGGCAGGGCGAGCGCGGTTGGCTCCTTGCTAAGGACAAGCTCCTTAACCTTTCTCCCGGAGGCATCCCAGACGATCGCCTGCGCATCCTCAAAACCGCGGATGCTCAGGTAGAGCACCCCTCTGCCGGGCCTAGCGATTAGCCCAGGAAGAAGCCCTCCGGCCTCATCCTCCACCCCAAGAAGACAATTTGTTCCTGGCCCATCAAGCGCGGTGATGTTGTTGCCGCCCGTGAGGCCGCCAGAACCCAGCAAGACTATCTCAGAGCAAGCGTCTCCATCTATGTCACCAACAGCGATGGGGTTGTCAACTGACCACTCCGTGACTCCGTCCTGATCGTAGTAGTCGTATCTCCACTCAACCGCTCCGGTTGCCGCATTGAACACATAAACAAACCCATCGTCAGCGGTCTTAACGAACTCAAGGGCGCCGTCGTGGTCAACATCGCATATCGCTCCTCCGCCGTCGTAGGTCCAGTAGTCAATCTCATACTTCCAGCGCTCAGAGCCGCTGGAGTTAAGGCAAATGAACCAGCTCTTCCAGGATGTGGTGTCAGGGGTCACGGTATCATCAGCGCCGCCCGTCCCAAAGAAAACCTCTGCCCTGCCGTCGCCCGTGACATCCCAGGCAACGAGATTCTGGAAAAGGAGGGACTGATCGTAGTTTCTGGAGTTCCTGGGGACGGAATAGGTCCATATCTCAGAGCCGTTTGAGCCCTGAAGCGCGCATATCTTATTGTTGTCCCCTCTGTATACGATCACATCAAGCCTGCCGTCGCCCGTGACATCCCCGAGGGTTGCGGTGACGGTTGAGGCTGTGCTCGCGAGGAAACCGGAGGGATACTTCCACATTATCGTGCCGCTGGAGTTCAGGCAAGCTATGCACCTCGCAATCCCGACGGTCATGTCGTTTATGGAAACGATGATCTCGTTTCCAGGATTGCCGTCAACATTCCCAGCGGAGATGCCGTTTATGGAAACGCCGATGGTGCCGAGGGACTGGGACTTCCACCTTATCGTGCCGTTTCCGTTGTAGCAGAATAGGGTGTCCGAGAACTGTTGGCCCACGAGGATCTCAGGGATATTGTCTCCGGAGACATCGGCAAGACAAACCGGAGCCATGATCTGCTGGCCGTTGCTAACCTGTGTTTGCCACTTTATCGCGCCATTCATTGCGTTGATGCAATACACTGTGCCGGGCATCTGCCGAGCAACCACAACCTCGGGTAACCCGTCGCCGTCAACATCGCCGACAGCGGGGGTTGAGTTGGGGGCCATGTCAGAGCCTATGTTCACGCTCCAGATTGTGTTCCCCGTGTTCCCGTCAAGGCATTTGATCAGGGTCCCATCGTAGAAGAGTACCTCACAGCCAACATAGTCCCCCCTTACATCGGCTATCACGGGGCCGCACGACCTCTGCACGGAAGGGGTCACCGCGACGCGCCACTTTACCGTAGGGCTGGTGATGTTGGCGCCGGGAACGGACTGGTATGAACTG